>Ga0210407_10000326_pt1 | contig 56824 bp, 55 predicted proteins | sample IncBWC27MmetaG_FD_150860 | JGI IMG/M metagenome (GOLD analysis project Ga0210407, IMG submission 150860) | Forest soil microbial communities from Barre Woods Harvard Forest LTER site, Petersham, Massachusetts, United States - Inc-BW-C-27-M | ecosystem: Environmental > Terrestrial > Soil >...
AGGCGCTGGCTGGTCGAACGCTTCTTCGCCTGGATTCAGTGGCGCCGGCGCCTGCTGGTCCGCTGGGAGTTCTATCCTCAAAACTTTCTCGGTTTCGTTCAACTCGCTTGCCTACTTATCCTCTTCAGGCAATTTTGAGATAGGTTCTAGTGTCCTGATTGCGAAGTTCGCATTATTGCGCGGCAACCGGGTTTGCGAACTTCGGAATCGAAAGGACACTAGCAAATCATTATTTCTAGTGTGGCTTTGGTTCAGAAGTCCGCATCGCTAACTCGCAGTAACAATGATGCGGACTTCTGAACCGCCACACTAGTGGAGTTTAGGATTTGACATTCGCGTTTCACGAGCTTGCAGCTAGTGCTGCCGATTTGAAGTTCCTGCGGTGCAAGCGGCGCATTCGATCCAGGAACTTCAAACCGAAAAGCGGCACTAGAGTCATAGGTTTTCTAGTGCCCATGACTTTCCGAAGTTCGTGAAAGGTGGGTGCTGCAACGGGATACGAACTTCGGAAAGTGGGCACTAGCTGGGTAGCGAATGTCAAATCCACTCCACTAAAGCACGATGAAGTTGGGTTCGATTAGAGTCGCAATGGAGGTATGCTCCCTCTCCCTTTGGGAGAGGGTTGGGGTGAGGGGTTACAGTCTTTCGTGAGGCGGTGCCCCTCACCCGGATCGCGCTGGACGATGCTTTCGCATCGCCAGGAGCGATCCGACCTCTCCCCGGCGGGGAGAGGTGAACTGCTCGACTGACAAAGCGATTGAACCAAAAATCATCACGCTATAGCGCCGATCGCGGACGCTCACGCGGCCGACTTGCCCTCATAGGCCTTCTTCAGTTCGGCGATGTCGAGCTTGACCATTTTCAGCATCGCCTGCATTGCGCGCTCCGCGCCCGCGCGGTCCGCTCCGCCGAGCAATTGCGGCAGGACCGACGGCACGATCTGCCAATAAAGGCCATAGCGGTCGCGGAGCCATCCGCATCGTTCCACCGACCCGCCATTGCAGGACAGCGCGTCCCAGAGATGATCGACCTCGGCCTGGTCCTTGCAGTCGATCTTGAAGGAGACCGCGTGGGTATATTCGAACCGCATGCCGCCGTTGAGCGCCATATATTCCTGGCCGGCGAGCGTGAACTGGACCACCAGCACGGTGCCGGCCTTGCCGGCGGGACCGTCGACGGGGTTTTTCTGGATGTGCTCGATCCGCGAATCCGGCAACAGCGAAACGTAGAATTTCGCGGCTTCCTCGGCTTCACCATCGAACCACAGGCAGGGCGTGATTTTTGACATGGGTCAGGCTCTCCTCTGATAAGGCCGACCACAGGACGAACGAGCGGACCCCGATCCGACAGCGGCGTTTGAATTTTTGCCCGCCGCAAGGCGGCCGGGAACGCTTCATTCCGGGCCGCTCGAAAACCCGGAATGAAGCTTTGGAGCATGATCCGGACCACAAAGGGCCGCGTTAGCGCAAAGTGGAAACCGGTTTTTCCTCGCGACAAACGCGGAACACGTTTGCGCGCAGATCATGCTCAAATAAAGAGAAAAGATCATGATGCGATTCCGCTTAATCGCATCATGATCTAGCCCTTACGTGCAATCGGCGTCGGCATGTCGAGGAACGCCCGCGTCGTATGCCAGAACAATTGCCGGTTGGTGGCGAGCACAAGGGAATGCGCGGTACCCGGAAGGATGATGAACTGGCGGTCGCCGTTTGGCAGCGTGTTGAAGAACTCCTCGAGGTCGGCGACGGTGGCGATCCCGTCATATTCGCCGCGCACCAGAAGCACCGGCGACATCACCTTCTTGGGATCGACCAGCGGCAGATTGGCGACCATATCGAGATAGGTGCCGGTCGGAACCTGATCGCCGAACTGCATCTCGACATCGGCCAGCGCCTCGACCGCCGCCTGATCGCTGGTTCCGGGCTTGTCGCGGGTGGCGATCGAGCGAATCATGTCGCGGTCGCGCTTGCGCATGTTGTGGGTGCGGTAATAATCGACCTGCTCGGCGCGCTTGGCGAGCGTCGGCGATCCCTCGCCCTTGTAGGTGAAAGCCGCCAGCACCAGGCGGTCGACGCGCTCGGGCGCGACCATCGCATAGGCGCCGGCGCGGATCGCGCCGGAGGATTCCCCGATGAAATGAAATTTCTGCCGGCCGGTTTCCCGGGCCACGACTTCGACGGCGGCTTTCAGGTCTTCGACGCCGCTCTTGATGTCCGAATTGCCGGAGGTCTTGCCGGATTTGCCGTAGTTTTCATGATCCATGGTCCAGCAATCGAAGCCGTAGCGGGCGAATTCATTCATGACGGACCACTCGGCATGGCCCGGCACGTTGATATCGAAACACCGCGAGGTCACCGAGGAACCATGCACGAAAAACAGTACCGGCTTCGACGGCTCGCCGGGCTTCGGCGCGCCGACGCGCTTGCGGAACATCCACAGCGGCACGTCGCCCTTCTTTGCCCAATATTCGCTGCTCCAGATCTCGCCGCCTTCCATCGCCGCAACCGCATGGTCGGTTGGAAGCGCAGCCGAGACGCCGCCGGCAACGAGGCCAAGGCCTGCACCCTTGATCACGGTGCGGCGGCCAAGCGATTGATTGAACGGTTTCACGATTTCCTCTCCGATTGATTCTTGGGGATTTTCTTAACGCCCTGCAGCGCGGCGTCAATTTGAAGACGAAGCCATCTGAGGTTTCCACGGGCGACCGCAACCTATCAGACCGCGCCCTCAGCCGGAAGCCGTCCAACCTGGCAGGGCTGGGGCGCAAGATCGCATACAAGCGACCATGACGGCGGGCCTACTTCTTCTCGGCCGGGTCTCGGTGCACCGGATCGATCCACAGCACGGTCTCGGGTTTCTCGACCGGCTCGATGTCGAGATTGATCGCCACCGCCTCGCCGTCGCTGCGCACCAGCACGCACTCCAGAACCTCGTCCGGACTGGCGTTGATTTCCTGGTGCGGCACATAGGGCGGCACGAAAATGAAATCGCCGGGGTTGGCCTCCGCGGTGAATTGCAGCCGCTCGCCCCAGCGCATCCGTGCCTTGCCCTTGACGACGTAGATAATGCTCTCGAGATGGCCGTGATGGTGCGCGCCGGTCTTGGCGTCCGGCTTGATGGTCACGGTGCCGGCCCACAATTTCTGGGCGCCGGCGCGCGCGAAATTGATCGCGGCCTTGCGGTCCATGCCAGGCGTCGAAGGAACGTTGGGATCGAGCTGGCTGCCGGGAATGACCCGGACACCGTCATGCTTCCAGCGCTCTTCGCCCTGATCATGCGAATGATCGGAATGGGAGTGACCGGAACGGGAGTGATCGTGCGCCTTCGCCATGTCGTGCTCCCGAAGTATATCAGCCCTTCACATCCAGCAACTCGACGTCGAAGATCAGGGTTGCGTTCGGAGGAATGACGCCTCCGGCGCCGCGGGCACCATAACCGAGCGCAGGCGGAATGATCAGCGTGCGCTTGCCGCCGACCTTCATGGAAGCAACGCCTTCGTCCCAGCCGGCGATCACCTTGCGCTGCCCGATCGGAAATTCGAACGGCTCGTTGCGGTCGACCGAACTGTCGAATTTCTTGCCCTTCTTGCCGTCCTCATAAAGCCAGCCGGTGTAATGCATCACGCAGATCTGACCGGGCTTTGGCGTTGCTCCGGTACCAACCTTGCTGTCGATGATTTGCAATCCTGAAGCGGTGGTCATGGGTTTTCCTGCGGTCTGGGCTGATGCGGCGGTCGGCATCAATGCTGTCATTGCAAAAAATGCCACCGCGACAGCAACCAATATCGGGGTCGTCGCACCCGGAAAGCGTCGCATTTTCTTCAAGTCCTTCTGAAGCGATCAGAGGGTTGTCTAGCCCATCGCTCGAAGCCTTGCCAGCCCGTCCGGTCATGCAAAAACACTTGAGGCGAGATCGCCTCCCCCTTCAAGAGGCAGGGTCGAAAGAGCGCAGCGCCGTTACGTCAGCTGGAACCAGGATCAACAATGCCACGCTGCCGACCGCGGCGAAGGCCGCCCCAAACAGGAACACGCTGGTATGTCCGACATGGTCCCAAAGCCATCCACCGACAAGGCTCGCCACCAGGCCGCACAGTCCTACGATCGTATTGTACCAGCCGACCCCGCTTGCGCGCAGCTCGGGTAGCACATAGTCGCTGGCGAGCGCCTTGCCGACCGCGCGGAATATTCCCTGATAGAGGCCGTAGAGAACGAAGAGTGCTCCGATCAGCGCGACGTTCGGGCTGAGGGCAAAACCGAGATAGGTGGCAAGGAAGATGCCGAACGCCGCAAGCAGGACGTTCCTGCGGCCGAGCCGGTCTGACAGAAATCCTGCCGGGTAGGAAATCAGCGCCGCCACCAGATTGTATCCCGCATAGATCAGAATGGTCGTCGTCAAGGAAGCGCCGATTTCGGTGGTCTGCAGGATCAGGAAGGCATTGCTGGAATTGCCGATCCCGAATAACGCAACCGCCAGCAGATATTTCCAGTAGGCATAAGGAAAACGCCGCGGGCTGACGTCGATTCTTGCTATCGCCTCGACCGCCGCTGGCCGCTCCTCGACCAGAAGGACCATCAGGAAGCCGAGGAGACCGGGAATGATCGCCAGATAGAAAATGAAGCGGATATCGAACTGCAGCACGATCAGCAGCAGGATCGCGAGCAACGGTCCGAGGAATGCCCCGGCATTGTCGCCGAGACCTTCGAGCCCGAACGCCCGGCCGCGATTTGCCTCGTCCACCGAAGCCGCAATCATGGCATCGCGCGGCGCAGAACGGGTGCCGGCACCTAGCCGGTCGAGGAATCGCCCGCCCATCACACCTTCCCAGACCGTGGCAATTCCGATCAACGGCTTGCTGATCGCCGAGAGCAAATAACCGGCCAGCGCAATGGGTTTCCTCCTCTGCAATCGGTCGGACAACGAGCCGGAGAAGCCCTGGACGATGTTTTGCGTCGCAGTGGCGATGCCTTCCACCAGTCCGATGATCGCGCCGTCTGCCTTCAAGGTCTGTGTCAGGAAAATCGGCAGGATCGGATAGACCATTTCGGTCGAGATGTCAGAGAACAGGCTCGACAGCGCCAGCAGGAACGAATTCCGCGACAGGCCGGCGAAATACCGATCTCTTATCTTCGCCATGACGAACTCCCCGGCGCCGGCGCGGAACGCAAGGTCAGCGTGCTGCGCCACGCGCAGTGAAGCAGAGGTTCGTCACCTCGTGCAACCAGGCGCGTCTGCCGTCGCTGGTTTGGCTGCTGCGTCAATAGCCGAGCGCGCAGCCATCCTTGCGGGGATCGGAACCGCCCGTGAGCGTACCCTTCTCCCAATCGATCCAGATCGCCTGCCCGCCGCCGAGCGGCGGAATGATCTTGGTGGTCTGGTGCCCGAGCTTCTTCAGCCCATCGACCACCTCTGCAGGCACGCCGTCTTCGAGCTGGTAGACATTCTCATAGTGCAGGCCGCGCGGCATATCGATCGCTTCCTGCACATCGCAGCCATAATCGAGCATGTTGGTCAAAACGTGCACCTGCCCGACCGGCTGGTATTGCCCGCCCATCACGCCATAGGGCATCACCGCGCGGCCACCTTTGGTCGCGAGCGCCGGAATGATGGTGTGGAGCGGCCGCTTGCCGGGCGCGATGCAGTTGGGATGTCCGGGCTGAATGCGGAATCCCGCGCCGCGGTTTTGCAGCAGGATACCGGTCTTGTTGGTGACGATGGCCGAGCCGAAGGAGTGCGCGATCGAATTGATGAAGGAGCAGACGTTGCGATCCTTGTCCACCACGGTGATGTAAACCGTGGAGGGATTCATCGGCGGCGATACTTTCGGCAATTCAAGCATCCGGTCCATGCGGATCTTGCCGGCGTATTCGTCGGCGAATTCTTTCGCCAGAATCCGCGCCACATCGACCTTGACATGAGCGGGATCGCCGATGTGCTGCTCGCGCATCATGTAGGCGACCCGCGCGGCTTCCGCCTCGAGATGAAACCGCTCGACGCTCACGGGTTTAAACTTCGTCAGGTCGAAATGCGACAGGATGTTGAGCATCACCAGCATGGTGATGCCCGGTCCGTTCGGCGGGCATTGCCAGATATCGAGCCCCTTGTACGTGGTGCCGATCGGCACGGTCGTCTCGGTCGTGTGCGCGGCAAAATCTTCCAGCGTGTGCAGGCCGCCGATGCCGCGCAGCGTTTCGACCATGTCTTCGGCGACGGCGCCCTTGTAGAAAGCGTCGCGGCCGCCCTTGGCGATCGCCCGCAGCGTCTGACCAAGCTCGGCCTGCCGGATGACGTCGCCGGCGAGTGCAGGCTTGCCGTGCGGCAACAAATAGCGCTCGGTGTTGGTGCCCTTTTTCAGCTTCTCAAAACCGTTGTTCCAGTCGAAGGCGATTCGGGGTGCCACGACATATCCCTCTTCCGCCGCCTTGATCGCCCGTTGCAACAACGTGTCGAGGCCGAGCTTGCCGTGGTCGCGCAGGATGGTCGCCCACCCATCGACCGCGCCGGGAATACTGACGGCGTGAGCCGAGGTCAGCGGAATCGCGTGCATGTCGCGCTCGAGATACCATTCCGCCTTCGCTGCCATCGGCGCGCGACCCGAGCCGTTATAGGCCACGATCTTGCCTTCACCCTTTGGCTGAATGAGCGCGAAGCAGTCCCCCCCGATCCCGGTCGACTGCGGCTCGATCACGCCTAACAGCGCGCAGGCCGCGACCGCGGCGTCGGCGGCCGTACCGCCCGATCGCAGCACATCGATCGCCGCCAGAGCGGCCAGCGGGTGGGACGTCGCCACCATCGCGTTCTGGGAATGGACCGTCGACCGGCCGGCGAGATGGAAATTTCTCATGCCAAATGGCTCGCTTTTTTCGCTGATTTCAGCGTGGACCTCGGTGCATGCCGGGGGCGCTTTTTCCGGGGTTACTTGGCACATTCATCCCTTGCTGGGCAATGCTTGGCGTGCATGACGGGGCGCATTCTTCCTGCTTTTCGAAAGGCTCAATTCGCGGGCCGGGCTGGAGATCCGGTCGGCCTTTCCCCACCGCAGGCGCCCTGATAAACCACCGTCATGCCTTTCCAGGTCGTCGCCTTCTACCAATTTGCCGCGCTGCCCGATTTCCGCGACCTGCGGGAGCCGCTGCGGGCGCTTTGCGCAAATCTCAAGCTGAAGGGCAGCGTGTTGCTGGCGCAAGAGGGCATCAACGGCACGCTGGCGGGGACGGCGGACGCCCTTGCTGAACTGGTGCAGGCGTTGCGCAACGGCGATCTGTTCGACGGCCGGCTCGACAAGCTCGAACTGAAATTCTCAAGCGCTTCAGCACTACCGTTCAAGCGCCTGAAGGTCCGGTTGAAGAAGGAGATCGTGACCCTGGGCGACGCGGAGACCGACCCGACGCTGCGGGTCGGCACCTATGTCGACCCGGCCTGCTGGAATGACCTGATCACTTCACCCGACACAATCCTGATCGACACCCGCAATGCATTCGAGGTGGCGATGGGCACGTTCGAAGGCGCCCTCGATCCCGGCATCAGCAGTTTTGGCCAGTTCAAGGATTTCACCGCGCGAAGACTAAATCCGGCCAAGCATCGGAAGATCGCGATGTTCTGCACCGGCGGGATCCGCTGCGAAAAGGCGTCAAGCTATCTGTTGGCGCGCGGCTTTGCCGAGGTCTATCAGCTGAAGGGCGGCATTCTGAAATATCTGGAAACCGTGCCCGAACACCAAAGCCGCTGGCGCGGCGAATGTTTTGTCTTCGACGAACGCATCGCGCTCGGCCATGGATTGCGCCAGCGCCCGACAGGACAACATTGCGATGAGTGACTCCAAGACGCTGATTGATCGCATGGACAGGCTCGAGACAAGGCTGACGTTTCAGGACGATGCCATTGAAACTCTTAACAAGACCGTCACCGAGCAATGGACCAGGATCGACGCGCTGACGCGCCAGCTCTTAATTCTCAACGAGCGCCTGCAAGAGGCCGAAACGCACATACCGCGGCCCGCAAACGAGCCGCCGCCGCATTATTGAGATGAGACAGGCTCTCCGCGATCTGCGCTCCGTGATGGTCCGGCGGATCACGCAGCCTGTCTTTTACGGCCGCGTGCCCTTTCGCCTTTGCGGTGCGGCTTTGATGGCGCCGGCTGTGCCACACTGACGGGATCGGAGGCCGGAAAACTGTCTTCCAGTCCGGTATCCAGCCTTTCGTGCCTATCGCGGCCGGCCGCGCGGGCGCTACCGGGCTTGTCGGCATGCTTGTCATGCGGCGCGGGATTGAATTTGTCAGCCATGTTGAGCCTCCATGTCCGAGATAACGCGGGGGCGACACCCCATGTTCCGGGCGACGGAGCCTAGCCAATGGCTTTCGATCCCTTCTTAGCCTTGGCCTTGTCCGCGTCCACAGTGTAATCAGAAGCTCATCTCGTCTCCCGATTAACGCAGCGGACCAAGCGTTTGCCCCGGAATCATACTGTTAAACCGTTTCTTGAAGTGCTTTCCGGCCGCAGGCAGGCGATACCGCCGGTCTGGATGATGCGGCAGGCCGGCCGCTACCTGCCGGAGTACCGCGAGGTCCGCGCCAAGGCCGGCGGCTTCCTCGATCTTTGCTTCACGCCACAATACGCCACTGAGGTCACGTTGCAGCCCATTCGCCGCTTCGACTTCGACGCCGCGATCATCTTCTCGGATATTCTCGTCATCCCCCACGCGCTCGGCCGCTCCGTACAATTCGAAGCCGGCGAAGGCCCGCGGCTCGATCCCCTGGATACGCCGGAGAAGGTCAAAACATTGGCTTTGCATGCCGACTTCGACAAGCTCGAGCCCGTGTTCGAGGCGCTTTCCCGCGTCCGCCAAAAGCTCGATCCAAAAATCGCGCTGATCGGTTTCTGCGGCGCGCCATGGACGGTCGCCACCTACATGGTGGCTGGACAAGCCACGCCGGATCAGGCGCCGGCGCGGATGATGGCCTATTGCCACGTCGATGCCTTTTCGAAAATCGTCGACGTGCTGGTCGAGAATTCGATCCGCTATCTGCTCGGCCAGCTCAAGGCCGGCGCCGATGCCGTGCAGATTTTCGATACCTGGGCCGGCGTGCTGCCGCCGCGCGAATTTGCGCGCTGGTCGACCGAGCCGACCCGCCGCATTGTCGAAGGGGTGCGCAAGCAAGTCCCTGACGCAAGGATCATCGGCTTTCCCAGGGGCGCAGGCGCGTTGCTGCCGGGATATGTGGAGGCGACAGGCGTCGATGCCGTCAGCATCGACTGGGCAGCCGAGCCGTCATTGATCCGGAAGCGTGTGCAGAACCGCGTCGCGGTTCAGGGCAATCTCGATCCGCTGGCGCTGATGGCCGGCGGCGCGGCGCTCGATCGCGCGGTCGACGACGTGCTCGACGATTACGCGCAAGGGCGCCTGATCTTCAACCTCGGCCACGGCATCCTGCCGGAAACCCCGATCGCGCATGTCGAACGGATGCTCAGGCGGGTGCGGGCGTACAAGGCATGATCCGGACTCAAAGCGCCGCGTGAGCGCAAAGTGATGACTACCGCAGTATCGCTACGGTCTCATGCTCCGGCCCACTCTAAATCCAAGCGTGTCGAACCTGACTTTTCTTTCCCGATCGAACCGGACAGCGGCACGGACGAGTTCGGTCTCGTTGTGCCAGGATCCGCCTCGAATGACGCGATAATTGGCATCGCCGCCCTGGAGCCATGCCGAACCATCGACTGGTGCGCCATCGTAGCTGTCGTGCCAAATGTCTTCCACCCATTCCCAGACGTTGCCGTGCATGTCGAAGAGCCCAAACGTATTGGGCCGGAATGACCCAACCGGCGCGGTTTGCAGAATAGGGCCGTCATTGCAACCGTTGCAGTTGGAGTTTCCGATGCCAGGCTCGTCTCCCCACCAATAGCGCGTGTTTGAGCCAGAGCGTGTCGCATACTCCCACTCGGCCTCGCTCAGCAGTCGGTACTCTTTGCCTGTGACCCGCGAGAGCCAAGCCACATAGAGTTTGGCGTCGTCCCAACTTACATTGATCACGGGCATGACGCCCCGCCCCCACGCGTCCTTGGCACTCGGGCAGCCCGCGGCTTCCACGCAGGCATCCCACTGATCGAACGTTATCTCGTATTCGGAAACGGCAAGGGGTTCGGCGATCGTCACTTCGTGCTGAGGACCTTCGCCCGCAGTCCGACCCACCTCGTTTTCAGACGAGCCCATTGTAAATGTGCCCGCGGGAATCACCACCATGAGTGGACAGGCAACCGCGCAATCCCTGAACTCAGAAACGGCTTTGCCGACGCCTTTCGCCTGGTTCTGAGTAAGCACGATCGGGGCAGCCGAGGACCTCTGCTTTGCAGTCTCTGCCGGTGCTCCCGTTTCAACCCAGGTGAGGGCTCCAAGCCAAAATAGGCTTGAGATGATGTAAATAAGTGCGGTCTTGGTCCTCATACAAATCCTATCTGACAACAGTTAGGAAACTCAGCAAGTGGTGCAGCTGACCTTATCTCTTTCTGCTTCTGGGCCCTTGGTGGACATGCCGCGAGATCGGTACAACGTCTGCTTTGGCAAGCACAATCGACAAAGGTCGATATACGTCTGCTTGGAGCGCCACGAATCCATGAGTACAAGGCCCAAAGCGCGAGGTGCCTTGGAGATTATCGCGGCCGGCTGCGTTCGATGATGTCGGATGCGCCCTTCGCCAGCAATTCCAGGGCGACCGCGCGGCCAAGCTCGCGCGGGCGGTCGGCGGGCCCGCGGCCGGAGGCTTCGATGAACATGAGGCCTGCTTCATCGAGCACCGAGGCGGTCAGCGACATCTGCGCGCCGTCGATGCTCGAATATCCCGCGATCGGCGAATTACAATGGCCGTTGAGCACCCACAGCACTTCGCGTTCGGCGTCGGCGCATCGGTGCGTTTCGAGATCGTCGATGCAAGCCAGAATGCCCCGCGTCTGCCAATCATCGATGGCGCATTCCACCGCGACAATCCCCTGCCCCACCGCAGGCAGCATTTCCGCGCGCGAAAATTCATAGGCGATGCGCCCCGCAAGGCGAACGCGCTCCAATCCCGAACGCGCCATGATCAGGGCATCCGCCGGACCCGTCTCGCCGCCGCCTGGAAGACGCTGCTTTTGCTTTTGGTCGAGCTTGCGCATGCGCGTGTCGGCTGCGCCGCGAAAATGGATCACCTCCACTTCCGGAAACAGCCGGCGCGCGTAAGCCGCACGCCGCACGGCATTGGTGCCGATCTTGAATCCCTTGCCGCGCGACCGCCGGAATTCCTCGAGCGAGATACCCGGCCGCAGCACCAGAACGTCGCTTGCGGACTCGCGGCTCAGCGTCGCGCCGATCACGAGCCCAGGGGTGTCCTCGTTGCCCGGCATGTCCTTGAGCGAATGCATGGCCGCGTGCAACTTTCCCGCGCGAACGGCATCGCGGATTTCGGCGACGAAGGCGCCGCCCTTGCCGCCATGCTGCAAAAGCTTGCTGGTCTGATCGATGTCGCCAGTGGTCTCGAACTTGACGATCTCGACGTCAATATCGGCCACAGCCGCGGCAAGCTGCCGAGCAATCTGCTCGGTCTGCACCAGCGCCATGGCGCTTTTGCGCGTGCCGATCCGCAGTCGAATTGCCAAGAGCTCCTCTCCGAATTGACGTGCGGAAAAAACCGTGGTTATCCGCAAGTTTGCAAGATAGAACGCGCTGAGGCGGGAAGCAAACCTGTCCGGAGCGATAGTTTTCTACCGCACGTCCTGCAAGATCACATCGGAGGCTTTCTCCGCGATCATGATGACCACCGCGTTGGTGTTACCTGAGACGAGGTCGGGCATGACCGAGGCATCAACGACGCGCAGGCCTCCGAGCCCGCGAACGCAAAGCCGCTGATCGACGACGGCAAGCGGATCATTTCCCATCCGGCACGTCGAGGTCGGATGATAGATGGTTGAGCCCCGCGCGCGGCAAAACTGCAATAGCTCCTCGTCGCTTGCGACCTTGGCCCCCGGATCGATCTCCTCGACGACATAGGGTTTGAGCGCGGGCGCGGCGAGGATTTTGCGCAGCATCTTCAAACCCTCGACATTGGCGGTACGGTCGGCTTCGGTCGAGAGATAGTTGATCCGTATCTCCGGCGCAGCTTCCGCCTCCGCGCTTTTGATGCGAAGCGAACCACGGCTCTCGGGACGCAACTGGCAGACCGATGCGGTGAAGCCCGAGAACGAATGCAGCTTTTCTCCCATCCTGTCGGTCGAAAACGGCAGGAAGTGAACCTGGATATCGGGCGTCGCCAGGCGCGGATTGGTCTTGAAGAAGGCGCCGGACGTGCCCGCCGCGATCGTCAGCGGGCCCTTGCGCAACGCCGCATATTGCAATCCGGTGAGAAACTTGCGGGTGGGAGAATTGACGACGTCGTTGAGCGTGATGGGTTTGGAACAGCGCATGATCACCCTGACCTGCATATGGTCCTGCAGATCGTGACCGACGCCCGCCGCATCCATCACGACTTCAATGCCGTGCCGGCGCAACAATTCCGCAGGGCCGACGCCTGAGAGCTGCAGTAATTGCGGAGAGTTGAAGGCACCGCCCGAGACGAGGATTTCCCTGCGCGCCCGCGCGGTCTTCTGACGTCCCGCCTGGCCATATTCGACCGCAACGGCACGGCGTCCATCGAAGACGATGCGCCGCGCGAGCGCTGAGGTCTCTATCCGCAGGTTGTTGCGGCGCCTGGCCGGACGAAGATAGGCGACCGCCGCACTCGCCCGCCGGCCATGCCGGGTCGTGGTCTGGAAAAATCCGGCGCCCTCCTGCGAGGCGCCGTTGAAATCGCGGTTGACCGGCAGCCCGGTCTCGGCCGCCGCGGCGATGAAGGCGGCAGAAAGCGGATCGGGATGCCCGAGATCGCAGACCGGCAGCGGGCCACCGACGCCATGAAAATCATCCGCCCCGCGTTGCTGGTCTTCGGCTTTCTTGAAGTAGGGCAGGACGTCGTCAAAACCCCAGCCCTGGTTGCCGTGCTGGCGCCAGCGATCGTAATCCTCGTGCTGGCCGCGAACATAAAGCAGGCCGTTGATCGAACTCGATCCGCCCAGCACCTTGCCGCGCGGCTGAAATACGCGTCGTCCGTCGAGCTCAGGCTCCGGCTCGGTCTGGTACATCCAGTTGACGGTTTTTTCCTTGAACAGCCGGCCGTAACCGAGTGGCACGTGAATCCAGAGGTTGGTGTCCCTTGGACCGGCTTCGAGCAGCAGCACCGAATTCTTTCCATCGGCGCTCAGGCGATGGGCGAGCACGCATCCGGCCGAGCCCGCGCCGACGATGACGTAGTCGAATTCGAGAATTTCGGCGGCCGGTGAAGCCCTTCGGCTCATGTCATTTCCTCACTCGCGACGGCGCTGGCGCGACCTGAAATGTGGTGAACGGCGCGCTTGGGCCATATCTGAGCGCAGGGTCAGCCGCCCGGTCAATGCACGGAATCTCGCGCAAAGAGCAAAACGCCCGGGGGGCAAACGCAAAACTTCACCGCCGGCCACGCAGAGGGCCGCCTGATCCGATTTCAACGACCAGACGGCCCCTGAAAAGAACTCGAAGAAAATCAGTGGGCGGCGGCGGGCGTGCCCGCCTGCTTGATTTCGACCTCGCCGACCTGATTCACGAGGCTGTTGGCCATGACGGGATCGCCGTTGGGCAACAGGGACATGTTGCGCACGATGTCGCCGCCACCGGGAATCGCCCAGCTCTGGAATTTCTCCGTCGCCGGATCGAAGCGGACGATCGTATTCGGCTTGGCGCCGGACTCGTTGTACCACACCGCGCCCTTGGTGAAGACCATGCCGTAAGGTTCGGACTTCGGTCCGCTCGGCGACGGCCACTCCTTCACCGCGCCCGTTGCCAGATCAAGCTTGCCAATGAACCCCCGCGCGAAATCCGCATACCAGATCATGCCATCGGGACCGATGGCGAGGCGTCGCGGCCGTACGGCCGCATCGGGCAGCGGGTATTCCTTGATCGCGAGCGTCTTGGGGTCGATGGTCGCGATCTTGTTGCTGCCGAACTCGACAAACACAGGCACGCCCTGCTCGTTGATCTGGATGCCGTAGGGCCGCGATTTCGGGGTCGGCGAAGTGACGAGCTTGATTGCGCCGCTCGCGGGATCGAGCCGACCGACCATGTTGGCCTGCTGGACCGTGAACCACAGAATTCCGCTCTGGTCGAAGGTGAGGCTGTGCGGATCCTTCGCGTTCGGATCCGGCAGTGGATATTCGGTGACAACGCCGGTGTTGGGGTCGAGCTTGCCGATCAGCCCCGTGTTGTTGCCGGTGAACCAGATATTGCCGGCCTTGTCGTCGACCAACCCGTGCGGGCCGGTGAACGCCGACTTCAGGGTATATTCCCTGATGGCGCCGGTCTTCGGGTCGACGCGGCCGAGCTTGTTGACCAGTTGACCGGTCCACCAGATCGAGCCGTCGCGGGCACCGAGCGGATCGTGCGGGCGCGACCCTTGCGTGGGCACGTCCCACATTTTGATGTCGACCTTCGCAGGGCCGTCGATGATGACCGCCTCGGGACGCTTCCGCTCCGGAAAGTTCTTGATGAGGTAGTCGGTCATCGCGCCCCACTCTTCGGCTGGGACAGGCGCGTTCATATTCTGCATCATGCGCACGACCGTCAGCCAGCCGTCGGGAGTGTATCCGACACGAACCCGATTGATGTCGTGGCAGCCGCCGCACGTATCGGCGAATCTCTGCTTGCTCGATCCCTCCGGCCATTCCTTTGCCGTGTACTGCGCATGGGCCACGGGCATCCCAAGGACCATCATGCCCAAGACAAGAATGAGTGATTTGCCGCGCGTCATTATCTCTCCCCAAGCTTTATTGGACGAAGGCTCTGTTGGAAAAACGCTTTGTTGAACCAAGCCGTCTGGATATTTTGCGGCGCCAGCTAAGCTGCGCGGGTGCCCGCCGTCAAGCATTCGGCGCGCAACAAAGGCATGCAATGAAGTTCAACTTCGTTCCTGGTGTCATCCGCTTTTAGTTGAATGTCCCGGCCACGGTTGCCGAACAAAGCGACAGGCCGTGCAATTCACGCGATCGCGATAGCAGCGTTCCTCGCAAGGCTTCCTATCGGTATCGCGGCAAGTTCGTGATAGGAACTTCATATTCAAAGCCGCTACTCAAATCACCAAGTTGCCAGAGCTCCTTTGATTCCGAAGTTCGCATCAGAGCCCGTCACGACAGCTTGCGAACTTCGGAATCGGAGCTCCAGGTCAATGCGCCGAGCGCGCGCAAGGCTGGCGATGTCGGTCCTTGAGGCGTCGCGCGCAGGCGACCTGGTTGGCCGGAGGGCCGAAATAGACTTCGGACGGATAACGCCATGGCGAGCGGTACGGATTGCTTTCGAGGAAGCCGGCCGCGCCGATCGAGGCTTGCCATGGGTCTGCGGCAAAATTACCAGGGAAGAATCCATTGCTGGGAAAGTCGCGGTCGTCGTTGCGGGCGTCGAAAGACCAGCTGCTGGTGTTGCCGTAACGGAGAGGACGCGGGCCATAATAATCGCCTGCCAAAACCGGCGTGACGAAGACAAACGCCGCGAGCACGGCAAGCGACATTTTTCTTGAACCGAATGCGATCGACGCAAGTCTTTCACTCATGGCCGGATCGTCCCCCAATCGCCCTTCCATCCGGTGAGCCGGCCTTTGCGAAACTGAAGGTAGAGTCCATCGCTGCGAAACGACAAGGCGGCGCCCTTGACATTGGGAATGGCGAGCAGCAGTTCGCTCCCACGACTGCAGCGCACGCAATAAAGCGGTACGCCAAGCGTTTGCGATGCTTCCTGCGGCGTCATGCCGAAGCTGAGCGCCACGCGGTTGGAGGGCGCGACGAACGTCTGGCCGAAGGCGGGCGCAACGGCGATGCCCATCGCCAGGAGGATGGTGACTGGATATCGCGCAGGCATGGTCTCACTCCGCAAAAGCCGAGCCGGAATCGATCATGCATCATTCCCCGATAAACGTAAACATAATGACGCCGGGGAAAGCTCGCCTCGGAGATGCAGGTCGAGATGAGACAATGAACGGACGGCCAATTGTAAGTAGCCGCAAAATCCTTATGATCCGCCCGCGGGTTCGCTCTTTGCCGGAATTGGCGGATCAGCCTGCTCTCGCCCATCCTTCGTGACGCGTTTGGGGTCTTGCATGTTCGTGCCGAAGTCGCTTGCGGTTTTGGGCCTTGGTTTGCTCTCGGCAGTCCCTGCCGCGGCGCAGACGCCTTCCCTTCCCCCGCTGCCCGATTTGAAATTCGCGGAAATCCCACCCGCCGCGCGCGCGAACTATCTCGGTGACCGCTTCAGCTATATGGAGGCGGGACGCCAGGACGCACCCGCGATCGTGCTGTTGCACGGTGTCGGCTCCAATTCCATGCACTGGCGATTCCAGCTCTCGGGCCTGTCGGACCGCTATCACGTCGTGGCCTGGAATGCGCCGGGCTATCTGCTTTCCGATGCCTTGAAAACCGACAATCCAGACTGCGAGACCTTTGCCCACGCACTCAAGGATTTTCTCGCGGCATTGAAGCTCGACCGCGTCAACCTCCTCGGCAATTCCTTCGGCAGCCGCGTGGCGCAGTGCTTCGGCATTTATTATCCCGGCCGGATCGTCAAGCTTGCCATGACCGGAACCGGCATCGGGCCGCACAACATGAGCGAGGAGCAAAAGAGCCAGATCCTCGCCACCCGCGAAGCGCAGATCGCCAAGGGCGGATATGCGTTTGGCGCGCGAAGCAGCGCACTGCTCGCTGCCAAGGCTTCACCGCAGACCATCGAACTCGTCAGCAATGTTCTGCGTGCCACCAGCCCGCGCGGCTTCATGCACGGCGTCAAGCTCGGTCTCGCCAATGGCTACAGTCCGCAGGAGATCGCCGGAAAGCTGAATTTTCCGGTGCTGATGATTTCCGGACGCGAGGATCAGGTGAATCCGGCCAACGACAACGCGGCCGTTCTGGTCAAGGTGTTGCCCCAAGGCAAACTGGAAGTTCTCGACGGCGTCGGTCACCTTCCGGAGGTCGAACGTCCCGACATCGTCAACAAAATGTTGCGGGACTTCTTTGGCTGAACGAAGCCTCGCGCGCTTCACGCGGCTCAGGCAGCGGCCAGCATTTCCCACGACGTCTCGGCATGCACAGCCGCCCTGGCTGTGGCGATGTCGCAGGTCTTGAAATAAGCCTCGAGCTCGCTGACCGCCAGACGTTCCCACTCCTCGGCCTGGTCCAGCAGGGACCATTTCTGCACCGGACGGAAGGAAGCGGTCTGCCGATACAATGACGCGATCGCCCGATATCGTCGCACGTTTTCCATGACAGCCTTGGCGCTCATGACATCCCCCTGTTGCTGTTTGTCAGCAGCGACTTTGATCGGTACGATTTTCCAAATCGTTAGCAGGCGCTGCAGAAACGGCGAATGGTTTCCGCCCTGTTGACAGCGGAAGGGACAGGGGCCGAACGCGGAAGCGACATGCAGGAAAGAGGCGGCCATGCAAGCGCCATGCTGCAGCGGAAGCGTCCGATCATCGGCCAATTTGCTGGACCTGCATCTGGCGTACCTTGAGGAGTTGGGCGGGCCGGGCGCCGTGGCGACAAACCCCGAGCAGTTTTCGCAGCCGGCTAGGCGGCCTGTTTCGCGAGCGCGCTTTTGCGGGTTGCGAGAGAACGCAAGGCGCCGATGCGGGAATCCAGCGTCGCGGCCCATGTGACGATCGGCCGAAATGAAAAGGGCTTTTTCGAGCTCGCCGTCAAACTCGAAATCTCCGCGCCGGACCGCGACCAAAGCGAGATTGAGGAATTCGTAAGGATCGCGCACGAGCAAATCTGCCCGTACTCGCTCGCCACGCGCGGCAATAGATCTGAAGGTCGATTGATCAGTCGATCGGGGCGTGACGAAGCTCGTTTCGAGCTGCATTTGTGCCCCGCCGCCGCCCGGCGGAGCGCCAAATTCGAACACGCCACCGCCAAAATTATTGCCCACGCATTAACCATAAGCCGACCATCGGTCCTTTGTGTTGATGCAGTAGAATGCTCGTTACAAAAGCAAGATTGGCTGCGTTTGCGTTCATGCTCGTCTCGTTGCCGGCGCACGCCGACACGTTTCAGCAAATCTGGATGGGTCGCATCGCGCGTCCACCCGCCGATAACGAGGAAGCTTCTGTCTATTGGGAAGACAAATGGGACGCGCGCGGCAAGCGCTTCCATCCCCACGAAGTCTCTTGCGCTCACCGCACGGAAGCGCTCGGCACGATCTTCGTCGTCACCAATCTCGAGAACGGCAAAAAAATCGAATGCCCGGTCCAGGACCGCGGGCCTTTTGCGCACGGCAGGGTGCTGGATTTTTCGCTCGGTGCCGCGCGCAAGATCGGGTGTCACGGCTTGTGTCGCGTCAGGGTGCGCCGCGCCGGTTACGAATGAGAAGCTAGCCGATCCGCTGATGTGTTGCCGGAATTCGGTATTGGCGGACCGTTGCCAACCGTCACCAACCGTCACTCCAGAACGATCTGTGCGGCTTTTTTGGAACAGTCGGTCAGGATAAGCATTCGCCGCAGTTTTGCGAATCTTTCGCCACGAATCAGGATTCACTATCAGCCCGCCATTCCGAGGGGGCTGTCCCGTGGGGTGGTCAGGGCCCGACGGCTGTTGTCCGGACTGCTGGCGGATCGGTCCCTTTTGCTCACGGGTTGAGTCCGGACCCGAGTTGAAGGATTGACCCATGGCGATGATCGAGAAATTTCCGAGAACCAAAGCAGTGGATATGACCAAACTTGAAGCAGAAGTCACGGCGGCTTCCGCCGCGTTGCCGATCAGGACGGCAGCGGCGGTTCCGTCCGAGCCCTTGCCGGACTATGTCGAGCATCGGGAGGGCGTGTCGCGTGTCGGCGCGCTTTCCGCCGAAGCCGTGGTGCGCGACTATGAGGCCGCAGCCAAGGAGATCGAAGCGATGGGCGCCGAGCTGATCGGCGCGGCGAAGAAATGCGAGGCAATGACCGCCGACGTGCACAGTGCGATTGCCTATATGCGCGATACCGCAACCGCATATCGCGAGGAAGCCAAGAAGATCTTCAAGCGTATCGAGGAATGCGCGCTGTTCACCGAGGACGTCCGCAAGACCTGCGAAACCGTCAAACGCAAGATGATGGAGGGCAGCAGCATCGCCTGAAGCCGCACTCGTCCGGCCACTGGCTTGCTCGCTCGCGACACGGGAGCTGGGTTGCGTTCCGTTGGGGGGTCGTCGAGCGGGTCTGCAGGACCCCTGTTCATCGTCCGGGCGCTATCGCGTGGTCGTGACCGGCGGCGATGCGGACGCCGCGAAAACGCGCAGCCTTCATGATCGCGGTGGCTGCGACGCGGCCATCGCGCTGAAACCCGGTGCGGATCAATTCCTGATCGGCGTCATCAGGCGGTCAGTCGGACCGACTATACATTCAGGTTTCAGCTTCGCGATGCCCCAAACCGGCGATCTCATCTTGGCCGGCGACAGCGGGCTTCGAATGAGGGCTAATTATTCGTGGAGCAAAGGCGCATCGCGCCCGATCAGCGACCGGCTTCTCGAGCAAGCGCAACAGAACGGGACGTCGCATTGGCAAAATCGCAGCCGGGTTTTTCCGGAAACGTCTGGACTGTGGATCAACCTGTGAGCGGGGATCGCTGGGCCGTGACCTGAATTGCCAATTTCAGAGATTCGTGCTTGTTCTTGGCGACGTGCAAGGGGGCACAGTCTCTTGTGTTCATTTGTAACACATCGAGGAGATGTGCTCCTGTCGCACCTTGTTTCGCACAGGGAAAAATCCAATCTGCCGGTGTTTCTTCGGGCGGATGGGGACGGGGCAATGCCAATCAATCGCTTGCTGAGGAGCAGCGGGCTCGACCCGGATAAATTCGAGCTGTTGGACCGAGCGTTCGAGCTTGCCTTGCGTTCGCTTGGCTTGGTCGATCGCAATGATCCGATGACCGAACTCGTTGCCGAAAAGGTGATTGAAGTTCACGAGCTTGGCGTGAACGATCCGGCAGAGATCGCCGACATAGCTGTAAGGCGAATCGGAACCTAGTTCCACGGGAACAAGCTTTTCCATTTGATCACAACGGCCCTCACCCGGTTGGTCCGCAACCGCCGGGCGTTCGCGTAGCCGCGCCAATTCGGGACAGGTGGGCGATGGACCCGGCAATGACCAGGAAGGAAGGCCAACTCCCCGAATCAAGCGATCAGGCGACACGCCCTCGCTGTCCGCTTTGCAACGCGCTTCCGGTCCTTGTCGATAGGATGCTCGACCCCCGAAAGGGCAGGATCGTGCGCCTGTACAGGTGTTCGTGCGGGGAGCGCATCTGGGACGAGTAGACTCGTGCGTCGCTTTTGGATTTTGTTCAGCCCGCTCGGCATTGAGACTTGGACCGTGGCTGCGATAGGCTTGATGCAATTTCGCCCGTCGCGGACCGCAGCATCAGGTGCCGCGTTTAATCCACGGCCAAACCAGAGTAACCCATGGCAGAAGAATTCAGACCAGCCACTATCAAGCCGACGGTCACGCTGGATGATCTGAACAAGCTCGATATCCGCGTGGGAACGATCGAACGTGTCGAGGATGTTCAAAACTCCGCCAGGCTCATCCGGCTAAGGGTCAATTTCGGCGATCATCAGCGCAGCATCCTTGTGGGGATGAAGAAGGAGCGTTCGAACCCGCGTGCTGAACTGGAAGGCAAGCAGTCTCTTTTCGTGGTCAACCTGGCCGCGCGCACGATGGCGGGCGAGGTGTCCGAAGGAATGCTGTTCGATATCGGGTTTGCCGACGGAATTATGCCGCAACTCGCCGTTCCCGAAGCCGAAGTCCCCAACGGTGCTCGCGCCGGATAGATTTGCTCCGTTCAACCAAAAAGCGAAGGGCGTTGCGCAATATCTCGCATCGCTGGTCGACTTGGCGGCGGGGGTCAGCTACATCGCGAAACCCACTGCTTCCGAGCGCGAAGTCCCGCGGGTTTTGGCCGGCAGAAACATTCCGATAGAGCGGCTGACCAAGAAGGCGGATGATTTGCCGGGAACGGCAGGCCTAAGCAAATCAACGAGCTAGACTGAATTCGGTTGGGGATTCCAGTCGGGGGAGCGCTGCACCGCAACACCAATATCCCAGAAGCTCTGTTTTCTCAGACGGAGCGCTCGGCTAGTCTAGGCTATGTCGTGCGTAATGAGCTTACCTCTATTCCATCTCTACGGCGATCCGCCTGACGAACAGGCGTTCGACTTCATTCATATCGAAACGATCTCGTCGCGGAGTTCAATCCACGATTGGACGATCGATATCCACCGCCACTCCAATCTCTTCCAAATCCTGGTGATCGAGCGCGGGGGCGGCAAGATGCGGTTTGAGGTGACCACGGCAACCTTTGCTGCGCCGGCCGCAATCCTGATCCCCGCCAGGGTCGCGCACGGCTTCTGGTTTCAGCGATCGACTGAAGGCTGGGTTCTGAGTTTTACGGAGGACGTGACTCAGATGTTCGGCAATCGGTCGAGTGCGGCGACTGCGCGGCTCAATGCATTGGCGGTCGAGCCCGTTGTCCCCATGACCGACATCGAGCAGGTCAATCGGCTGTCCGCGCTGTGCGCCGGTCTGCAAGAAGAGCTGCTTTTGTCCCGCGAAGGGTTCCGACTCGCGACGCGCGGTTATCTTGCGTTGATCTCTACAGAGGTTACGCGCCTCGCTGCGGCGCGAGGGCCTGCAGGTGCAGTAACACTTCAGCCAGCGGACCCGATCGTCGATAGGCTCCGTGAACTGGTCGAGAAGAATTTTCGTAGCGAGCGGCTGCTCGATTTCTACGCGGCGAAGCTCGCCATGACCCCCGACCGCCTCAACAATCATGTCAAGCGCGCAATCGGGATCACCGCAGGACACCTCATCAGACAGCGGGTGCTCACTGAAGCCAAGCGTCAGCTTGTGTTTTCAAACCAATCAATCCACGAGATTGCCTACGATCTTGCGTTCGCCGATCCGTCACACTTCGTCCGCTCCTTCCGAAAATACACCGGCGTTACACCGCAGGTCTTCCGTGAAAGAGAAGGAAAGATGGGCTGATGTTCCTGGAGGATGGCCCTCTCCTTCCGGCTCGATCAATCGCCACCTCCCGTACTTCGATGCGGCGTGAGAGAAGCCGATGGAGAGGGATCGACCTTCGAGCGCGAGCACATTCTGTTGACATCGGGAGATATTGGACGCATTGAATGTGTTCAACGAGGTACCCCGCAAGGCGCTATTCGAGCTCGGGAATTCAGCCGCGACCCTGGAGCTTTGCAGTTGGCTTATCTTGTCAATCGAAGACCGACCACGATCGAGTGGGGTCATTGCGACCCTTCTGGAGCGCTCTTCAACAGCCGCTACTTCGAGTTCTCGGACTGGAGCACGGCGCTGCTGTTTCAGGCGGCTACTGGCATGAGTAAATCAGAGCTTATGGCCAAATACGGTGCCAATATGCCCTTGGTCGATGTCCGCGGCCGTTTTGTCCAGGTGCTAAGACTTGCGGATGCGATAGAGATCGCGTCCACGATTCGCGAATTTCGGCGGTCGAGCTTCGACGTTACACATCAGTTCCTGAAAGATGAGGAGGTGATGGCCGAAACGCAGGAGACCAGAGTTTGGTGCGCGATCGATTGCGAAAGTCCGCCTAATCTCAAGCCTCTGCCGTTGCCGCCGGAATTGATTCAACAGTTCAAGGTCAGCTGATCAGTGACCCCTCGTGATTTTAGCCGAGCCTGATGACGAAGACAGCCAAGCCTGCTCAGCGAGCGCGTCGTCCTCCAAATTCGTCGCCCGAAACAATCGACCTCGGTCATCTTCCCGACCTTGTTGGATATGCCCTCCGGCAAGCCCAGCTCGCCGTGTTTCGCGATTTCTTGAGAAGCTTTTCCAGATTCAAAATCCGTCCGGTGCAATACGGCATATTGACCGTCATCGAACGAAACCCGGGCCTGAAGCAACAGCACGTTTGCCTTGCGATCGGGATCAGGCGTGCAAATTTCGTTACCCTCCTCGATGATCTCGAGCATCGCGGCATCGCACGACGGGGCCCGTCCGCCCACGACCAACGGGCCAGCGCTCTATTTTTGACCAAAAAAGGTGAGGCTCTGATGCGCAGGCTCCGACAAGCAAACAAGGACCATGAGAAGAGAATTGCTGCCGGCCTAAGCGAAGCCGAGCGCAAACTCCTGATTCGACTGCTCAGCAAGGTCAAGACTTCGGCCGACAGTTCCGACAGCTGAAGCGAGGCCTGCCGGTACAGCCCGTTCCAAGATCTTGCGAAATTGAGGGCGGGGCGACCGCCCGTTCTGCTTCGGTTTCGATTCCGTCGCCGTGGGCTGGTCGGTTTTCCTGTCGGAACCGGCGCCTGTTTCCGAAAAGCGCCTCGCCAAGGCTCGATCATTTAGTTGACATTTTGTACTACTGTAGAACAATATTGTTATGCGAGGGAACAAATAGGCCCTTTGAAGCTCCGCAACGACAAGCGCAGCCATAAACACGAAAGAACGAACTGGCCACCAGTATTTGGACAAGCAGCATGACATATGTAGTCAATGAAAGCTGCGTCAAATGCAAGCTTATGGACTGCGTCGAGGTATGCCCCGTGGATTGCTTCTACGAGGGAGAGAACATGCTCGTTATCCATCCGGACGAGTGCATTGATTGTGGCGTCTGCGTACCTGAATGTCCCGTGGAGGCAATCCAGCCAGACACCGAATCGGGCGTGGAAAAGTGGATAGCCCTCAACGCGGAATATGCACAAAAGTGGCCGAACATCACCGCGAAGAAAACGCCACCTCCCGATTCGCGGAACTGGGAAGGCGTTTCCAACAAGTTTGAGCTGTACTTTTCGCCGAATCCCGGAACGGGAGACTAGTGCGGCGAATTTGAAGTTCCTATCAGCGTCGCGGCAAGTTCGTCACAGGAACTTCAAATTCAAAGGCGCACTAGAATGAATAAAATTACCAGAGCTCCTTTGATTCCGAGGTTCGCATCAGAGGTACCGCGAACAGTTTGCGAACTTCGGAATCGGAGCTCTAAATGTCGCGTCGGTTCGGTTCATAACAACGAAGATGAACCTCGGTTGGCGAAACGGCACTCTGAATTTGGAGCCTGACATAAGGGAGTGACGCCGATGGCAAAATTGCTCGACGTGATCCTGAATGGACGGAAGCGGGTTGATGCGGCTCCCGACAATCTCCTGCTGCTGGACTATTTGCGGGAAGTCGCTGGATTGACTGGCACCAAGACGGGCTGTGACGGCGGGGAATGCGGCGCGTGCACGGTTCTGGTCGACGACAAGCCGACCTTGTCCTGCCTCACCCTGGCCATCAGCGTCAGGGGGCGCCGCGTCGATACCGTGGAATCGCTGGGGGAGAACGGTGGCCTGTCCGCTGTGCAGCGCGGGTTCCACGAGAAACTCGGTTCTCAGTGCGGCTATTGCACGCCCGGATTCGTCATGGCCTCTGCTGGCCTGTTGCGGCGCAATCCAAACCCGAGCGACGCGGAGATCATTGCAGCCCTGGGCAGCAATATCTGTCGCTGCACCGGTTACGTGAAGATTATTGAAGCCGTCCGGTATGCAGCCAAGCTCAATCTGGCGGGAATTGCGCCATGAACGAAATGCTGCCTGCGCATAACATCGGAGAGTATGTACCGATGGTGGACGGGCCGGAGAAGGTTTCCGGGCGGGCGAAGTACACCGCCGATCTGATAGCGCCGGGAATGTTGGCCGCCCGGATCTATCGCAGCCCCTATTCGCACGGAGACATTATCGAAGTTGATATTTCTCGAGCGCTGAAAGTCCCCGGGGTGAAGGCGATTGTCACCGGAGCCGATTGTGATCGCGGCTTTGGAGTTCTGCCGATCGCTCGCGATGAGCGACCATTGGCCCGGGATCGCGTTCGCTACCGCGGCGAGCCCGTAGCGGCCGTCGCCGCCATCGATGACGCCACGGCGCGCGAGGCGATCCGGCTGATCAAGCTCAAAGTTCGCGAATTGCCGGCCTACTACACTTCGCAGGCTGCACTTGCGCCTGACGCCGTCGCCTTGCATGAGATGAAGAAGGGCAACATCGAACGCGACGTTCTGTTCGAGCTTGGCAACGTCGAGGGCGGTTTCGCCGAGGCGAACCTTGTACGGGAGGAGACTTATAATTGCCCCGAGGTCTGCCAGAATCAGATGGAAACGCACGCGGCCTTGGCCGAATGGGATCCGGTTCGTGGTCGGATGACGGTCCATGCCAGTACGCAGGTGCCCTACTATGTCCATCTTATGTTGTCGCAGATCCTTGACCTTGAGATGTCCAGGATCCGGGTCGTCAAACCATACGTCGGCGGCGGCTTCGGATGTCGCACCGAAACGCTGAACGTCGAATTGATTGCGGCTCTGCTCGCGCGCAAGTGCGGCGGCACCGTTCGTTTGGTGATTAACAGGGAGGAGACCTTCATCACCCACCGAGGCAGGCCGGAAACGGACATCCGGCTCAAGATCGGCATGAAGAAAGACGGCCGGATTACGGCCGTCGAGTGCGAATGCCATCAGCGAGGCGGGGCTCACAGCGGTTACGGCGTCGTGACCATACTTTATGCCGGCTCGATGCTTTATGCGATCTACGATCTTCACAACGTCAGGTATGTCGGCAAGCGTGTTCTGACCAACACGCCTCCCTGCGGCGCGTTTCGCGGTCACGGTACGGTCGATGTTCGTTTCGCGTTCGAAAGTCTTCTCGACCAGATGGCCGCTGAGCTCGGTATCGATCCGTTCAGCGTACGGCGTCAGAATTTTTTGAAAGCGCCGACGTTTACCGACAACGATTTGATGGTGAATAGCTACGGCTTGCCCGAATGCCTGAACTGGGTGGAACAGAGAAGCGGCTGGCGCGAGCGCAGGGGAAAGTTGCCGCGAGGCAAGGGGCTCGGCATGGCCTGCTCCCACTACATCAGTGGCGCGTCGAAGCCGGTCAACTGGACCGGTGAGCCGCACGCGACGGTAAAGATCAAGGTGGATTTCGATGGCTCCGTCGTCGTGCTCTCCGGGGCGGCTGACATCGGCCAGGGATCATCGACCATTCTGGTGCAGAGCGTCGCCGAAGTGCTCGGCCTCGACATCTCCCGAATCCGCATTGTCACCGGCGACAGCGATGTGGTCCCGAAGGACAACGGCTCCTACTCATCGCGCGTAACCTTCATGGTTGGTAATGCGGCAATCGATGCAGCGCAAAACCTCAAGCGCCTGCTGATTGCCGCGGCGGCGCGGAAGCTTGACGCGAAGCCGGAAGATATCGAATGCCTGGGCGAACTTTATCGCGCCGGTGCACAGGACAAGGGCGCGTCGTTCGATGAGGTCGTCGTCGAGGCGCTCAAGGACAGCGGCACGATTGCGGTGACAGGTAACTATTCCACTATCCCGGAGTCGCACGGCGGCAAGAAGTATCGCGGTGCTGCTATCGGCGGAACTATGGGCTACAGCTACTCCGCGCAGGTGGTCGAAGTGAGTGTGGATGAGGAAACCGGCATCGTGACCGTCGATAAGGTGTGGGTCGCTCACGACTGCGGAAAAGCTCTCAATCGCCTGACCGTCGAAGGCCAGGTGCAAGGCTCGGTGTGGATGGGGATGGGTCAGGCCATGAGCGAGGAAACGGGGTATCACGACGGCCTGCTCGTCACTGGGAACATGCTCGATTACCGCGTTCCGACCATTCAGGATTCACCGCCCATCGAAGTTGGCATCGTCGAGAGCATTGATCCTCACGGCCCCTTCGGCGCGAAGGAAGCGGGCGAAGGATCGCTTGCCGCATTCCTGCCGGCCCTCACGAATGCAGTCGCCGACGCTATTGGCGTTCGCTTCAACAATCTGCCCGTGACGCCCGATCGCGTATATGAAACGATGGTGAAGCGCCGCCGCGCGCAGGCCCGAACCAATGGCTCACGGCCAAGCTCGAACGGGAGGGCCTAGTGCGGCGAATTTGAAGTTCCTATCAGTGTTTGCGGCAGGTTCGTTATAGGAACTTCAAATTCGCCGCACTAGAAATCAATAAGTTGCTAGAGCTCCTTTGATTCCGAAGTTCGCATCAGAGGTAGCCGCGATTTCATGCGAACTTCGGAATCGGAGCTCTAGTGGACGCACTTCCAGAATTCGAGGTCGTGCAGCCATCCACTTTGGATGAGGCAATAGCATTGCGGGGCAGACATCCTGAGAGCAGCCTGCTTGGTGGCGGCACCGACCTCATCGTGAACATCCGGCGCGGCATTGTTGCGCCGTCCATGCTCATAGAGCTGAACCGTGTCTCCGAGTTGCGCGTGATCAAGGCCGATGCGCGCACACTCGAGGTCGGCTCGTCAGTCAAGGTTGCCGACCTCGCGGCGCATCCCGATGTCGAGCAACACTATCCTGTTGTCGCGCAGGCCGCCAAGCTGATCGCTGGGCCTACTCATCGCAACATGGGCACCGTGGGCGGCAATATTTGCCTGGATACCCGCTGCATCTACTACAACCAAAGCGAATGGTGGCGGGGTGCGAATCATCATTGCCTCAAGACAACTGGCGAAATCTGCCATGTCGCGCCCAAGAGCCGCGGCGTCTGCTTTGCGACCTACAGTGGCGACCTGGCGCCCGCCCTGCTGACCCTGGCGGCGGAGATTGACCTGATCGGGCCATTGGGGAAGCGCACGATCCCCTTGAGCGGCCTGTACATCGGCTATGCCCGCCAGGACCAACCGATCACGGAATCGACCGGAGACGGCAAATACTATCTGTCGCTGCGCCCGGGTGAATTCGTTGCAGCTGTTCGCGCCAGGAATACATCTGGGCTGCGCTCGGCTTACGAGAAGGTCCGGATCCGGCGATCGATCGAGTATCCGGTCGCAGGCGTAGCGGTGGCACTGCGCCGTGATGGCGACAAGCTGATTGATCTGCGTGTGGCGATCACCGGCACAAATCCCCGTCCCGTTCTGCTCGATGGTACCGCGGAGATTTGCGACCGCCCGCTGGACGATCGCACGTTCCAGCGGCTCGACGATCTCGTCCGGGATCAGGTCATGGCGATGAAGACAACGTTCACGCCAGGCCATTATCGCCGAAGGGTCGCCAGTGTGTTGGTGAGGCGAGTGGTCGAGAGACTGTTCGCGGCCTGATCAACCAGGGTCCGCTATCGCGAGCCGATCTCGCCTGACTCTTCAGCGCGCAGCTTGAACCGCTGGATCTTTCCGGTCGCCGTCCTTGGCAGATCGGTTCGAATATCGATCCAGCGCGGATACTTCCACGGTCCGGCACGCTCCTTGACATGAAGCTTGAGATTTTCGAGCAAGCCTTCATCTCCCGCGTAGCCGCTCCGCAGTACGATGAAGGCTTTCGGCTTGGTCAACCCATCGGCATCTTCCTTACCGATGACGGCCGCTTCGAGTACAGCTTCGTGCGAGGTGAGCGCGGCCTCGACGTCGAATGGCGACACCCACATTCCGCTGACCTTGAACATGTCGTCGGTGCGTCCACAGCAATGAAAGTAGCCTTGCTCGTCACAAAGGTACTTGTCGCCGGTATAGGTCCACTCGCCGATGAACGTGCGGCGACTTTTCGCCCGCTGGTTCCAGTAGCCCTCGCCGGCGGAGGGACCTCGTACGATAAGCTCTCCTACCACGCCGGGACCCTGCTCGCGGCCATTCTCGTCCACAATCTTGACCTCGTATCCAGGCACAGGCTTGCCGGAGGATCCATAGCAGATGTCGCCCGAGCGGTTGCTCACGAATGTCTGCAGCATTTCGGTAGACCCGAGACCGTCGAGGACATCCACTCCGACCAGCTGGCGCCAGCGTTCACCCAGATGCGCTGGCAGAGCTTCGCCTGCGGAAATGGAAAGGCGCAGCCGGTCTGAACCAGCGCCGCTGCATATATCGTTGTGCGCCAGCAAAGCTGCATAGAGCGTTGGCACTGCAAAAAAAAGGGTCGGCCTGTGGCGACGCATAATTTTGAAAACGGCATCGGGCGTCGCCCGTTGCGGCCAAAGCACTGCGCTGGCCCCCACCGACATGGGAAACGACATTGCGTTTCCCAGACCGTAGGCAAAAAATAGCTTTGCCGCCGAGAACACAACGTCGTCTTCGCGAATTCCGAGGACGCCCTGCCCCATAAGCCGCGCCGTCGCCATCGGGCTCGTGTGAACGTGCTTTACGCCTTTGGGAGCACCCGTCGAGCCTGACGTGTAGAGCCAGAACGCAACCTCATCCGAGCTCGTGGCCGCGACGAAACAATCACCACTCTCACGCGCAAGTATTTGCTCGAAATCATACACTCTGACACCAGCGAAGAGGGCACTATCCTCAAGAGCTGCCGCGACCAGAACGATCGTGCGCAGATTTGGCAAGCGATCGAGAACCGGGAGAACTATCCTTGCAAGCGGTGCCGTCGCAATCATCAGCGATGCGCGGCAATCGTCCAGGATATAGGCGTATTGCTCGGCGGTCAGCAAAGGATTCAAAGGCACGGCAACGACACCGGCGCGGATCGCTCCCCAGAACGCCACTGGATGGTCGACCATATCCGGGAGCAGCACGGCTATCCGCTCTTCCGGGCGCACCCCCAGCGTTTGCAATGCGCGGGCCAAACGGCAGGTGCGAGACTGCAGCTCAGCATAGGTGATCGATCGATCGGGATCGGTGAACGCCACCTTGTCGGCGAGACCGCGCCCGATGTTGGCATCGATCATGTCACTGGCGGCATTGTAGGGGCGTCGCCGGAGGAACTCATCGCCAAGCGTCATCCCGTCTTCCTCACCAACACAAGGCTGGGCCATGGGCGCGCGCTGGCAACGGCCGACCGACGCACGCCGAAGATTGAGACCGCGCAGAAAGCGGCCGACTTCCGCTGACAAACCCAGCTATGGAATGCCAGAAATTACCAGTTCGCTTCTCGTCAGGCGATGAGTGACTTGATGTTGGGCTCTTCTGGCACTACGGAGGCTGGCTTCGCTGCCCAATTGCGATCTTCGGCGCCCGTTCGAGAACTGCCAACATAGCCATGTTGAAAATTAGTGACAGGTAAAAAGCCGTGGTTGCGCAGAACAAAACCTCGAAGAAGGGACAAGGCAGCGAACCATCACCCTCGACGCTGATCAGCCTCTTAGACGCTTTTTTGGTAGCGGGGGAGGCTTCCAACAACCATTGAAAACATTGTGCTTTTTGAACTTTACAGGGATTGACCCACGATTTAACCCCCGCTTCGCATTCAGACGGCAAGTGGATTCATGCGGCTCTGCGTTCTGGTGAGCTGGTTGAAGGGAAACATGAGTTTTCGGCGTTGGGCAGGGTGAATTGAAACACTGCTCCGCGAGGTTCATTCGCCTCTGCCCATATCCGGCCTCCATGCGCATCAATGATGGACCGGCAGATCGACAGTCCCATCCCCGTTCCGCCGGACTTGGTGGTGTAGAAAGACTTAAAAACGCGCTCGCGATCATCCGGTTCAATGCCCGGTCCGGAATCACCCACGGCCACGAGGACCCCCATCTGATCTTGCTCGGTCCTGATCGACAGCTCTCGTGGTCCCGCCTCGATTGCGCCCATTGCTTCGACCGCGTTCAGGACCAGGTTCAGCAAGACTTGTTGCAATTGAACGCGATCACCCGCAACGAGAGACAGTCCGTGAGCAAGCCGCATCTCGACCAAGACGCCGTTCCGGTTGGTGGCGCTTCGCGCCAATATGATCACCTCATTGATTGCCGCATTAAGGTCGAAACGCTCCTTGCGCGGCGGCGCCTTCTTGATCTGCTCGCGGATGCGGGCGATGATTTCTCCTGTTCGATCAGTATCGCTAACGAAGGAGGCGACTGCTTCCCTGACCTCGCCCAGGTCCGGAGGCTCCATCTCCAGAAAATTCTGAACGGCACGGGCGTTGTTGCGCGCACTGGCGATCGGCTGCATGATCTCGTGAGAGAGCGAGGCGGCCAATTCCCCCAACATGCTTACGCGGTTCATGTGGGCAAAATCGGACTCCAGTCCGCGCAGCGCCTCTTCCGCCCGCTTTTGCTCGGTCAAATCGAGCACGAAGGCGACGCCCTCTTTACCATTTTCTTCGAAGGTCGCCCCACCGACAAGCACCGGTACGCGGCGGCCGTCCTTCCGCAAATACTCCGTCTCGTAAGGCTGTATGGCTCCGGTCCGCTTCAGATCTTCGATGGCACGAGCGTCGCGATTGTGCCATTCCGGTGGAGTCAGGTCCGTCCAGCGGACGCCGCCTGAAACGAGTTCCTCCCGGCCATAACCCGATATGCGGAGAAAGGCGTCATTGGCCTCGAATATCTGGCCCGCAGCGTTACCGATGAAGACGCCCACAATGTTGGCGTCGACGAGGCGTCGGATCTTGGCTTCGCGCCCGGCGAGATCGCGGTATAGTCGGGCGTTTTCCAACGCGCTCGCCGCCTGCGAGGCCAGCAGTTTCAATATGGCGATTCTGGCCGGAGTGAATACGTGAGAGGCTAGACTGTTCTCAAGGTAAAGTATCCCGATCAGGTCGCCCTGCTTCACAAGGGGAAGACAGAGCACCGAGCGCGCACGATTGAGGCCCAGGTACTTGTCAGCCGTGAACGGCGTCTTGGCCCGAGCATCGTCCATAATGATAGGCTGTTGCGTTCGGCGGACCTGAGCGAGAATCGACGTGGGCAGGTCAGGCGCCAGACCGTCTTCATCGATGAGCCTGACCTTGATCGTCTCAGCCGTGCTCTTTGCCTCGGCTTCGACCCGAAGGTCGTCGTTGCGCGGAAGGACTAGAAGGCCGCGGTCGGCACCCGCATGCTCGATCGCGTTGGTCATCAGGGTCTCGATCAGCCTGTCAAGCAAGAGTTCGCCAGCCACCGCCTGCGACATGCGGATGACGGTCGCGAGGTCGAGCTGCTCGACCGGGGTTTCGACGGTCGGGAGGTGTGGCTGGGAATCCCTTGGCGCGATATCGGGATAGCATTGGTCGAGTTGGACGACCTTGGCCCGCGCGCCCCAGCGGCGGTAATAGTCGCGCGCTTCGGATCGGTAGATCTGCGCCATCTTCTCCAAGCCACGACGCGCGAAGAAGTCGGCCGCAAGTTCGGCGCCGAGAGCCGCCTCCTGGATGAAACCCTTTTCCAGCGCAGTGCGGACGGCCTGCTCATAGAGTCGCATGGCCTCCAAGTCGCGACCTTCCACGCGCGCCAGCTCCGCGCCGGCCAGCGCATGCTTGTGAGTGTAGGTGTGGGGCGCGCTGCCCGCCAGCGTTCGGAGCGCCGCGAGGCTGGCCTCCAGATCATCCTTAAGCGCGGCCGACTCGGACGAAGGTGCAGATCGCATAACTCCCAATAGCGCAAGCGCATGATAGAACCGAAACGTACCTGTCTGGATATGGCATCGCGCCGACCAAAGGAATGGCTTGGCCTTCTCCGCGGCTTCGACGGCGCCTGCAGGATCTCCCATCAAGTAGCGGAGCTGGAGCTGAAGTATCCGGTAGAAGCATTGGACGACCGGGATGCCCGATCGCAAGAGCGCCGCTTCATCGGGGATCAGGCTGCCGTTCGCGATGTCGCCTCTCAGCGCCGCGATGAATTGCTGGATCGCGAGCAGGGTATCGACGATGTGCGCATATCGCTTTTTGCGAACGAACGAGATGGAGTTGATCGATTCGGACCAGACCACGTTAAGGCTCTGGCCGCGGGCCAACAGGTTGGTGACACGGTGCTGTGCGCTGATGCAGGCGAACACGACCTCGCCGGTCTCCGCAGCGGTCCGGTCTGCCGAGTCCAGAGGCGCCAGCGCCTCGTCGATCGTGCGGGTCCATAGCGATGCCATCTGCAGGAGGAGGTAGGCGGCGGGTCGGTGCGCCTGGAAGCCGTGGCGTTCGGCAACCGCGACGGCCAAACGGGCGAACCGCTCGCCATCCTCGAAGCGGTCGAATGCGGGACCGAGGATGATCCCCAGGCCTCCGTAGCCGATGATGCTGGACGAGCTGTGACCGAAGTCGATCGAAAGCTTGACCATCCGGAAGGCAAACATGCCATAGAGATGCTCGTCGACGTAATAGGAAGACTGGCCGAGGATCAACAATATGCTGCTGAGCGCACGGATTTCAGGATCCTCCATTGGCGGAAGATCAATCAGGCTCTCGATGGATCGCGATCCCATCCGGCGCTGCAGGTCTTCGTATTCATCGCGAACATTCTCGGCGGTGGGGCGTTCCGGAAACGTCATGTTGAACATTTTGAGACATTCAAGCGCCGTCCGAACGGCCAGCGCCATATCACTGTTGAGCAATTGAAGCGTAACTTTGAGCCTATATCCCTCGGTGCGGTCCACTTTCGAACGCGCCTTCGTGAGCAGCACTTCGATCAGCTCGCCGGAGACGACCAAATTCCCGCGGAGGAGCTCGCACTCGGCGCGTTCGAGCAATAGCTTGAACGCCAGCTCGTAAGCGTGGTCCCAGGCTTCGTCGGCAAGCGTCGAGAGGCCAAAGGCAAAATAGCTGCAGGCGGATGCGTACGCCGTCGAAGCCTTTGCTCGCAGGCCCGCTTGAAGATTGAGCCGGGCTATTTGTACTTTCTCAGTTGGATCGCTGGCGGCCAGAACGCCAGGGTTCAGCTGGTTGACGATGTCGAAGACTTTTTCGGCGACCTCCTCATCCTTCAGCGCGGCCAGGAGCCGCTGTCCGATCTGGAAGTGAAGGGCCGGACGCTGGCCATCGGGGATAAGTGCGTAGGCCGCTTCCTGCACGCGGTCGTGGAGGAATCGGTAGTTCCCCCCACGTGAGATGATAATCCCGGAGTGGACTGCCGCACGCAAGCTTTCGATGATTTCGGCTTTCGCCACGCCTGTCGCGAGCTCAAGCGTTGCAATGTCAGCATTGCTGCCGAGGCAGGCGAGCAGCTTCAAGGCATCCTGCGCGCCCGATGGCAAGCGCTGCAGCCGTCCTACCATCAGATCGACAAGGTTATCGGTGAAGCCCTTGGCATCGATTCCCTCCAGATCCCAGTTCCACTCGAGCTTCTTCGGATCGAGGCTGATGAGGCCCTCTTCGGCGAGGTTGGTGAGGAACTGCACGGCGAAGAATGGATTGCCTCCTGTCTTGCGATAGATCAGGCCGGCAAGGCTTCGCGCCCGCGTCGGAGTGCAACGCAGGGTGTCGGCGGCGAGTTGGGTGATGTCGGGGAGCGAGATCGGGCCCAGGGCGATTTCCTCGACAGGCGTGCCCGCCTGCCGAACGGCGGCCACCATGCGCAGCAGCGGATGGTCGGAATCGACTTCGTTGTCCCTATAAGCTCCGATGAGCAGCAGATGCGTGGTCTCTCGATGAGTGGCTAGCTGTTCAATGAGCGCAAGCGTTGCGGGATCAAGCCATTGAAGGTCATCGATGAAGATCAAGAGGGGATGCTCTTGTCGCGCGAACACGCTCACGAAACGCTGGAATACGGCTTGGAAGCGAAGCTGGGCATCCAGCGGCGCAAGGTCAGGCACGTCCGGCTGCGGACCGATCATCTGCACGAGCTCAGGCATCAGATCCGTGAGTAACCTGCCGTTGGTCCCAACCGCCTCGAGGACAGCGTCTCGCCAATGTGCGATGTCGCTTGCCTTTCCATTCAGAATTTGCCGAATCAGCGTTTGGAAAGCCTCGGCCACGGTCGAGTAAGGGATGTCGCGGCTGCGCTGATCGAACTTGCCGGAAATGAAAATGCCCCGCGGCAGGACGATCACCTTGTGCAGTTCGTTGACCACCGACGACTTGCCAATCCCGGAATAGCCTGACACCAGCACGAGCTGCGTTGCGCCGCTCGTGGCGACCCGGTCGAAGGCGGCCAGCAGAGTCGCTACCTGACCTTCGCGCCCGTAAAGGCGCTCGGCGACAAGGAGCCGCTCAGGCGCGTCGCTTGCCGCGAGCGCGAACGACTCGATCCGGCCGGTCGCTTCAAGTGCGGCAAGGCAAGTCCGCAGGTCGGCCTCGAGCCCGACAGCGGTTTGGTATCTGTCCTCGGCGGCTTTGGTGAGCAGCTTCATCACGATTGCCGAGAGCGGCTCGGGGACGCCCGCGACCCGCTCATTCGGCGGCATCGGTTGCCGCGCGATATGGCAGTGCACCCATTCCATCGGATCGGCTGCCGTGAAGGGGAGCTGCCCCGTCAACATTTCGTAGAAGGTGACACCCATGGCATAGAGATCGCTGCGGGAGTCCACCGAGCGGTTCATCCTTCCAGTTTGTTCCGGCGCCATATAGGCGAGCGTCCCCGCGATCACCTCCGGCGGCGCCGGAGTCTGGCGCTCGCGCGGCAGGCGCGAAGCAATGCCGAACCCCGTGAGCCACACCCCGCCGCTTGCCGAGTCCACCAGTATATTTGCTGGCTTGATGTCCCTATGGATCAGCCCTCGCTCGTGCATCTGGCGGACCGCCCCCACAAGCGGGATCGCAATGTCCAGGAAATGCGATACGTCCAGTGGCCGGCCAAGCAGTCGATCGAGCGGCGTACCGCCGGGATCCTCAAGCACCAGCGTCATACGGCCGTTATCGTGCGTAAGCGCGACGGGTCGCGCCGCCCAATCGGCGTCAAGTTCGGACTTGAGCGCATATTCCTGTTCGAGTCGCTCGACGCAACCGGGCGAGCTTTCTTCTGCGGCAACAAGCAGGATCGGCGTCAAGCCGTTGCCAGAGCCCCGGTATAGAGCGATGTCGCCCTCCCGCAGCGACGAGAATACGTAACCCGAGAGCTCGTTCATGAAGGCCTCCTGGCAGGAGACGCCGTTGGCATGAGCTAGTCGCTGCCTGTTGGGCAATGTTTCGCGCGTTGTCCTCGGTTCGGTAAAATCGGGCAGCGTTTCCCAGGACGAGGGTGGTGTGAAACTCTCTGGTTCTGCTGGATACATGTGCTTTGGCTCCCGATGTTCATCAAGACTAGCACTTCTCTTCCGCTTTCTCGGATGTCGCTCCGCTCATCCGAACTGCGCTTTTTGCCATCTACCGCGGACTTGACCCGACGCACGCGGTCGAAACAGATCTCATGCTGCGCTGTAAGCCGCTGCCTGCAAGATCAGTTTAGCTGTCTCCTCAGGGCGCGCGAGCATGGCTACGTGGCTAGCTGCGACCTCGATCGTTTTGGCATTGATGGATTTGGCCATCGCTCGCTGGAGGGTGACCGGGATGGCGCGATCCGCGGTCGCAACCAGATACCAGCTCGGCTTGGTTCTCCAGGCTGGCACCGACACATTCCCACCAAGCGCGGCGCCAGCGGTGGGTGCCTGGGCCGAAAAGAGCACGCCCTTTTCGGTCGGTGTCAGATCCTGCGCGAAGTCATCCTTTATTCCGGATTCAGTAAGTTTGAGGAATCCTTCCTTATCCGCGAGGACCTCTGCAGCCAAAGCAGCGGGCTCAACGCTCGCGCCGAGCGAGCCCGCCGACTGGCCGGCATCCGGCGCGAAAGCCGCAATGTAGACGAGGCCTACCACCTTCGGGGCATTGCCGGCTTCCGTAATGACGGCGCCGCCGTACGAATGCCCGACGAGGATAGCGGGGCCATCTTCGAGCGCGATGGCGCGCTTGACGGTCGCTACATCGGCATCAAGGGAGTTCAGCGGCAGTTGGACGGCAGCCACCGGAAACCCACGCCACTGCAAAAGCGGTATCACCTTCGCCCACGACGAGCCGTCAGCCCAGGCGCCGTGCACGAGAATGATACTGGACGCTTTGGGCATGCTGCTTGTCTCCGTTCCTGGGTAAGCATTGTAGGCCTCGTCAATGAGTCGGTCCTTGGGGCTGTGCTGAATCGTTCTTAAGAGTTGTTCGGCGTTCTTGCCCGCTCGCCAGCGCAGCGCGAAAGCGAGGTCGCCGACAACCCTTGGTACTCGTTTCGTTGTGTCGACAACCCGACTCGACAATCAGTCCTTAGCCGGACCAATGTTGCGGCCTCTGCCAATTTCTGAAAAAATCTGAAAAATCCTTGAGGAGGCGCGCGAAGTGACTGCTCAAGATCGATTGCTGTATCAGGCAGGCGAATGGGAGGTCGATCTCGCCCGCCGTGAGCTGCGCGCGCGAGGAGTGCGGGTCCCCATCGGCGAGCGTGCATTCGACATCATCGAAGTTCTGGTTGAGGCGGCCGGCGACCTCGTCAGCAAGGATGAACTCATGCGGCGCGTCTGGGCTGGCGTGGTTGTCGGGGAAAATACCCTCCACGCCCACATATCTGCGGTCCGCAAGGCGTTCGGCGGCGATCGAGGAATGCTCAAGACGACGTCCGGCCGGGGTTATCGCCTGGTCGGGCCTTGGACGGCCCGGCAAGACAACTCACCGGCCGATCCGATTACCGGCGAACCGCCGGGCAGGCCTACAGAGTCGTTCCAGAGCAATCTGCCCGTGGCGACCTCGGATCTGATCGGGAGAAGCCGCGATATCGACCGTCTTGGCGACTTGCTCTCTGCCCACCGTGTGGTGACACTGACGGGGCCTGGCGGGATCGGGAAAACCACGTTAGCGCTTGAGGTTGCTCGCAGCCTGTTCCCCAGTTTTCGCGGTGACGCCTGGTTCGTAGACCTGGTCTCGTTAGCGGATCCGGGATTGGTCCCATCAGCGGTCGCTGGTGTGCTCGGAGTTACATTGGCGGGCACCGAGATTTCTCCGCGTGCCGTCGCCCGGGCGATCGGCGACAAGAAAACGCTGATTCTTCTCGACAATTGCGAGCACGTCATTGACGCAGCAGCCGGTCTGGCAGAAACCATCGTGCGCCTGTGTCCGGGCGCAACCATCCTTGCCACCAGCCGGGAGGTCCTGCGGATCGACGGCGAGTATGCCTTCCGCGTATTCCCCTTGGACGTGCCTTCGGAGCGTGGGGAGGAACCAGGCGATCTGCTCAGGCACAGCTCGGTCCAGCTTTTCGTCGCCCGGACCAAGGCGTCGGATCGTGATCTCCCGGCGGACGGTGAAGACCTGCCGGTGATCGCCGCAATTTGTCGGCGCCTCGACGGCATTCCGTTGGCGATCGAATTTGCCGCCGCGCGAGCGGCAACTCTCGGGCTGCAACAGGTCGCCGCCCGCCTGGATGACCGTTTCGCGCTGCTGACCGGCGGCCGCCGAACGGCCCTGCCGCGGCATCAGACGCTGCGCGCGACGATCGACTGGAGCCATGAACTCCTATCGGAGGATGAGCAATGCCTCCTGCGCCATCTCGCCATCTTTCCCGCCAGCTTCGCGCTCGAGGCGGCGACCGCCGTCGTGCGCGATACGGGTCAGGACGGGCTGTCGGTGATGGAGGGCATCGCAAGCCTCGTCGGTAAATCTTTTGTCATGCTGGACGGCCCGGCATCGGTCAGTCGTTGGCGGCTGCTCGAGACGATACGGGCGTATGCACGCGAGAGGCTCGATGCAAGTGGCGAACGCGATGCGTCCGCGCGACACCACGCTCAATATTTCTGCAAGCTCTCCGAGCGCGCCGAGCTCGAATGGGCGACGGTGCCGACAACCGAATGGGTTACGCTCTACGAGCGTCATCTTGATGACATTCGGATCGCTCTGGACTGGGCGTTTTCTAGTAATGGCGACCTCGCGCTCGGCGTGGCCCTCACGGTCGCCGCCCTGCCTTTGTGGTTCCAGCTATCCCTCATCAATGAATGTCGCGGTCGAGTCGAGCGCGCCCTCGCCTCTGTCCGCTCGCCCCCGGAACGGGGGGACATGCGTGCAATGAAACTGCACGCCGCCCGCGGCTGGTCGCTGATGTACACCGCGAGCGAAGCGCGTGAGACCGGTGCGGCGTGGGCAACTGCGCTGCAGCTCGCGGAAGAAAATAACGACATAGACTATCGTCTGAGGGCGATGTGGGGACTTTGGGCCGGCAACATCAACAATGGGCGGTTTTCGGAAGCACTGGCGGTTGCCAGAACATTTGACGATCTGGCTTCAGCCGAAGCGGACGAACCGGACCGTTATATCGGCGACCGTTTAATCGGAGTCTGCCTTCATTTTCTTGGCGACCAGCACGGCGCACGGCTGCACATTGACCGCATGCTCGCTCGCTATGTCACTCCCGCGAGCCGCTCGGATGCGGTGCGCTTTCAATTCGACCAACGGGTAACTGCGCGCATTACGCTTGCTCGCGTCCTCTGGCTTCAGGGATTTTCCGATCAGGCCATGCGCGTGGTCCAAGACAGTATCGATCATGCCCTGTCGACCGACCACATTCTGTCCTTGTGTAACACGCTCGCCCAGGCAGCTTGCCCGGTGGCGCTCCTGGCCGGAGCGATGCCCCAGGCGGAGCGGTTCACTTCGATGTTGCTCCAGCTGACCGAAAGACACTCGCTCCAAATCTGGCATCACTACGGCAATTGCTTCATGGGCGAGTTGCTCATCAGGGGCGGGAACCTGGACGCCGGACTGCCTCTGCTCAAGGCCGCGGTGAACGATCTTCGCAAAGCGAGGTTTGTCCAGTATTATACTTCATTTCTCATAGTACTCGCCGATAGTCTCGGGCGGGCGAGATACGTCGCTGAGGGTACAGAAGCCATCGACGAAGCTCTGGCCCGATCGGAGGCGAACGAGGAGCGTTGGTGCCTTCCCGAAGTCTTGCGCGTCAAAGGCATGCTGTTGGCGCAGGCGGCGCGGCCAGATGCGGCTGCTGCAGCCGAGACCTGCTATGCTCAGTCGCTCGATTGGGCGCGCCGGCAAGGGGCGCTCTCGTGGGAACTGCGGACGGCGACAAGTCTGGCCAGCTTGCGGCTCGGGCAGAATCGACCGGACGGTGCGCGAAAAGAGCTCGCATCAGTACGCGATCGGTTCACGGAGGGATTCGAAACAGCGGATTTGCTCTCGGCAACGGCGCTGGTCGACTCACTCGCGCGACCTAACGCCCGGCCTGCGAGCTGATACGGCCGACCGTTACCGTGAACACCTCTCCGACCGGAACAGCTACCGAGGTTGAAGCGGATCAATCAGGGCGCGGGGCGTCAGTCCCGCGTTACCTGTCCGCATCGCTTCGTGCCGGGCGGGCCTGGCACACAGGTTGTGCGGCGCACGCGCCTAAGCCCGATTGCGGACATCTCAGCAAATTTTAATTGACGCCCCCCAGATCGGCGACAGAATCACTTTATGGGCCAGACTGAGCGACCGACTTGCCCTAACTGCGGGGCACCCTTGGTTTTTGCGCTACCTTTCGATGGGAAGGGAAAGCGCAAGCTCCAGTGTCTTGATTGCGACTGGCCCGATCCTATGAAAACCGAACGAGTGACGGGCTGGCTCAAAAGTGAGCTACGGCCGCCGACATAAGGCGCCGCCTGAGGCGAAATTAGAACGAGGCCCGGTGTGCCTAGGAGTCCGGGCCTCGTTACCGGAACGACCCTTGGCAGATCGCTCCAACGCCACGAAATGAAAGAGGCCGCCAGGCTGAGGCGGCCTTCTGCTTTCTCGCTGATTACCTTCCCCTTGGTTTAAACCATGAGAGATAACGGCGGCGGTTGCCGGATTCACCCCGGGCCGCGTCCGATGGACTCAGGCAATCGAGCAAATGTTGAATGCGCGGTGATGGCCTAGGCTGCTCTTTTGTGAGCAAAACCCGAAGCCGCTCTCCTATTTCCTCGCGGATTGCAGTGTTGTCGCTTGAAGCGAGGTTGAGGGCGTTTCTGTGGGGCATTGCACTTCCCTCGTGCTTTGCCCTGCCCGAATACATCAAGCGGAAGGCAGGGAATCGTTCCGGCAAGTAAAAAAGTTAACATTGGTTGGGTTCCAGGGCGAAGTTCCCGCGCTGACTCATGCTGCTCGATTGGGAATACCCTCACTGGATGATGATGGCCGGAGCCATCCTTGTGGCGCTCGGGTTTATCGGTCTTGCATTTCATCGAAACAGGAACGTTTGAGCCGGATCATAAGCCGCCGGAAATGAAGGCGAACGAGAAATGATTTTCCGTTCCCGAATTAACTCAAAACACCGCCATTCAGCTTAACAGGCAAGTTTCGTTGCGGCCTCTCTCATTTGCCGATTACCTATTCGAGCGCGCGGAGAGGCGTTAGGTCGTGCACAGGGTCCAGAAGTTCGTTGAGGTTAGTACCGGCCGGATAGGCTACGCAAAGACCGCCGCCGCGCTGTCTGAAGTCAGTAACGGCGCGGAATGGAAACCGGACCCATCATTTAGCGTGGCCGAAGCTATTCTTGACGATCCAACGTTTGCTTCAGTGTTGCGAGCCGTATTGAGCGACGGCCATGTCGTGGTGCCAGCCGCAGAGGCGAAGGGGAAATGAAGGCTGTCTTCTCGCGGCTGTTCACGCTTGAGGTAAACGGCCGGCCGATCCTAGCGTTCCAAGCGGGCGGCCAACGCGACGCTCAGCAAATCTGCAAAACCGAAATGCCGATGCGCAGTCGCCCCATGTCGGTTGTTAGGGGATCAACATTGAGGGGAGCCGTCCATGGGCGAGGTTAGCACGATTGCTCTGGATATTGGGAAGTCGGTATTCCAGGTGCACGGAGTCGATGTTGCGGGCGCGGTCGTGATCCGCAAGCGCGGACCTGGTTGGTCTAACTGACGATGTCGGTTCTTGGGGGTAACAGCCAATACGACTGTCTGGGCCGGCGGAGGCATCGAGCGAACCTCTGCTTCTTTTTTGCTACAGTACAGTCAGGCCAGCGCGCTTGCTGCCGGTTTTTAAACAAACCGTCAGTCAGCCTCCGCCGACGGCCGCCGAACAAGCCGCGAAGGCACCTTCCGTCTTAACGTTGACGATAACCTCCATTCCGAGTTCATCTTCCGCGTCACCCCAATACGTCCCGGAAAGAGGAACCGCCTGTGAAGCGCCACACCAACGCGTATCAGGTCTCGATTGCCAACTATTGCGCTTCGGCATGCAGAGACTTGGGTACGTCAGCTGGGCCTGCGGCACCTGTCCTAAAGTGATCAAGCACGAACAAACGTATCGCCGAAGATAGATTGCCTTGCTGGCGCCTGTCATCGATCTCGCTGACTAGCTCGGATAGCGTCTTGCCACGTTCCCGAGAAATCTCCTTCAGGCCGTCCCAGAACGCCTCTTCGAGGCTGACGCTGGTCTTGTGACTACCAATCATGACCGACCGCTTCACCACTGGCGACTTCATTGCCGCCTCCTTTCCCTTGCTGCTCCATATGGACAAGTCAATGCTTGAATGCGCCACATCCTCGCGGTCACGCGGGAGCGTCCCGCGCGCATAGCCAGTCCGGTCCGATGCCCGCCGGCGTCAGTTGCCAGTCCGCAAGAATTCGAAAAATGTTGCGTTCGAGCTGCCCGGTGGCTCTTACTTCACCCGCAGATTTTCTGCCGCCTCTTTGCCCCTGTTCGAGACGATGTCGAACGTGACCTTGGTACCCTCGCGTAAGTCACTCAGCCCGGCTCTCTCGACGGCCGAGATGTGAACGAACACGTCCTTGCCTCCACCGCCGTCCGGCTGGATGAAGCCATAACCCTTGGTCGCATTAAACCACTTCACTGTACCAGTCGCCACGTCCTCAACTCCCTTTGAAAATACAGTCGTTGCAGTAGAGCGGCGATCGCGGCGCTGGGCAAGCAAAAACCCGCCGGCGTGAACCGGCGGGCTTGAGGTCTGTAGCGGCGGTGTGTGAGCGGCGAGGACTGAAGCCCCGCGCCCTCAACGAAAAGCCGCCGCTGGGTTGAGATCAGCGACGGCCTGTTGTTCATGACCAACCAGAAGGTCAGGACTAGGATGAACCTAAAGCTTTAATCTGCGGTTACCTGTCCTCAGCCTTCTGACGTGTGTCGCAAGACGCTGGCGGTTACGGCTTTCAAGCACGCTTCTTAGCCTTGGCCATTTTAGATGCCTCTCAATGTCCAGGTTAGGACCGATGCCGCCTGCTTTGATTTGCTCGGCGTCGCTAATTCCGCAGCGTTCACCTATCTCGATGGCGACAGCGACACCACCGCAAACCGCAACCCCAACGCACGCAGGAAATGTACAACCGTGCTGAACTGGGGGTCTTTGTTCGGGCTGAATGAGCGATAAATGCTGCTACGGTGAAACGACGCCTCTTTCGCAAACTCTACGACATTTTCTTGGGCACGCAGCGTATCGTCGAGGGCTTCACGACGGCAATCGTGTCCGAAGTCTCGAATGCTCTTGTCAAAAACTTGGCACATGCCCTTGGATTTGAGCGAAATTCGAGATGAGCAGTAGTTTTTCTCGCTTGGCCCTTGCGGTTCGGTCTGCCGTTTTGAGGATGGCCCCCGTGAGCGTTCACAATTAACTGAAAATCTGCACTGTTCAGGACCCTGACCACCATCGAAAGCCTCGGGCCTTTGTCGCCGCGAAACGTGCGATAAAGCATTACGCGTTTGGCGGTCATTGTCATTGAACAGTAGACTAGACGTTCGTCTACATAGACCCCATCCATGTGTATATCGTCCGCCTGCATGCCCTTGGCGATCAGAACATCTGTTTTCAATATCTTGTCTGCCGTTGACTTGATTGCTGCCACAACTGTCCTGTCTTGGCAGATTTTGACTGAGAAGACGTTGGGATCATCTTGCGAAGGAAGTAGGGCTTCGGATTGAGCCGCGGTGCAGCTGCAAAGCAGGGCAAAGATCAGCGACGCGCGTCGGCAGATTGCTCTGCTTGATGCGGTCGCCGTTGCAGCCGGCCGCAACATTGCGAGGGCTATGATGGCTAATAGGCGCATGCGCTGAGCTCCCGCATTCCTGCCACCGCGTTCTAGCATGGCCGGGAAGACCAGCATATCGGGCAGGAAAACCCGCTCCAACATCGGAGCGAGGCAAACACTGCTTACACGGTCTCGCAATACGATGCCGCCCCGAGATCCTGATGAAGACGACGACGAGGACGACGAAGAGGAAGAGGACCACGAGGACGAACCGCCGGTAGTGCGTGAGCCGGACGAAGACTAGAGCATGGTTCCCCCACGCAGAAAGCCGCTTCGATGGCTCTCGCCGTTGCGTTGCGTTTGCCTAAAGGTTTGCTGCGCCAAGGGGTGCTCGAACGCAGCCTGAGCGCGTTTTCATGAACGCGTCAATGTAATTCGCCCCTTACCCGCGCATTCCCTACATGGCGCAGGATAGATCCTATGGCCCGGTTCTGCCGGTTGCTTCACCTTGGAAGATCCCGTCCCGTCGGAGGCAGGGCATTTGATTTCTGCAACTGCTTCTTATGATTTATCACTTTTCATAAAAATCGCGCTCCAAAAAGAGCAATGGTACCCCTCTCGCAGTCGAACACCAACGCCTTTCCCGCCGACAGCTCACGTGCGTGCCCACGTCACGGATCACCGGAGCCTTTTCCCTGAGCGACTCCATCACCCGATCCGTCGCCGGGTGCTTCCGGTTCTTCACTTCGATCCAGTGCTTCGAAACGTGGGCAGTCTTTTCGTAATCCTGCCGTGAGGAAGCTCAAAAAGTCGAAACGTTAAATGGGGTCCGCGCTTGACGCGTATCAATTACGGCGAGGTCGAAGCCTGATAGTCGGTCAGCATGGCCAGACGCACGGTAACTCATCATTGGTTCGTTTCAGTTGAATTTCCAAGGCCGGAGCGACTCGCAACGGGATCTGTCAGACAGACCAAGACATTTGCGACGGAAGCCGAAGCCAAGCAATATGCGAAGGAGATGCTCTCCGAAAGACTCAAGACCCATTCGGCATGCGGCACGGAATAATAAGTCGGGACCGCTTGATCCCTATCAAGAATGCTCACGACAGATGAGCTTAGAAAGGGGCGCTCACACAGAAGTCGTAGGAGGCCCGATGTCGCGCTTCGTCGTCAGCTTCATGAAAGATGTGCTCGGCGATGACGGTCGGCGGACCGAGATCTGCCAGAAGATCCTGGAGATCGATGCTCCGAGTGAGGATGAGGCCAAGGAGGCGGGAATTATGCTATCGCTAACCCGCCATCTTTCTCATGCGGCCTTGGCGACCTTCTCCGGTCCAGCCTGCTCCATGGCGCGCATGTAGAGATCGAGCAGACTCTCGCGCTCTTCCTGATCTTGCTTTCGCAATTTAATGATCTCTTTGAGGATCTTCACGTCAAACCCTTCGCCTTTGGCTTCCGCAAACACTTCCTTCTTCTGTTCGTTCAGCTCCCGCAGTTCAATGTCAAGATTTTCGATCCGTTCGACGAACGCGCGAATCTTGCCGCCGGGAATGGTGACGTCGGTCATGGTGTTTCCCCTGATAAGTGGAAGTGCGAAAATGACCGCAAAGAAATAACCAATGTGTTAACCGAAACCAATTTTGCCGCGCAAAGCCGTTTATCGCAGGCGAGCAACCCTACGTCGGCGGCTTGCAAAACTGCCTCAATGCTATCGTTCGCAATGCCCGATTGGGCTTTGATTAACCCCCGGGCGAAACTGTCTCGTCGATCCGAGCAATGGCGCGAGTCAAATCGACGGGATTGGCGCCGTTGCGTAACGCGCCAAATTCCGCGTTTGCTGCCTCCTCTCGCCTGGGTTAGTCGGCGTTCGGCGCCGGTCTCTGGGGCATCGAACTCTTCGGCAAGAGCATTGATAACACGTCGTCCTTGTCCCGCCTGTCGGTTTTCAAGGAAGTTGACAACGGATGTCCGCCCTTCTCCCGGAGCACGGGCCACAGTCGAAAGCATGCGCTGGCCGGCATTGCCCAGAGCATCGGCGACTGTGAAGTTGCCCTGACCTTGGGCTTGAGCTTGCTGAAGTGCTCTTGCAATTTCATCTGGTGCCTCCCCACTCTTGACAATGGCCCGCGCGACTTGACGACGCGCCAAGCCTTCAGGATTGATCTGGGCAATGATGTTTGAAAGGAAGGGAGAGACAACGCCCTTTGCCGCCGCGAAACCAATCGGCAATGCGCCGCCGACGAGAGCGCCGGTTAACGCACTTTCTCCTGCCTTTGTTAGCCGGTCATTCAGACCGTTTTCCTTCTCGGTTTGAGCCGAGGCATGTCCCGAAAAGCCAACGATAGCGGTAAGCACCAGTGGCATCCTCGTAGTCATTTTGGCATCCTCAGCCCGATCTCGACGAGCGGCAGAATGGTCAAACAGACGGTTTAGCCGGGCCGGATCAGATCTGCCGGTCTTAGTACGTCAGTGCGAGCAACCTCTGCACTATACCGCCAAGGCAGACTAGCACGACAAGAAGCTTGAGCAGCTGTTTGAGTCGGCCGTCCGCCGGGGCAAAGCGGTCGATGACCCAAAAACAGATCGCGCCTACAACCACAATAATCAACACGCCGATCAGGACTGAAATTGCACCCATTTTGTCATCCTTCCTAGCTAGGTGTCACCATCCTCGATAGAATCCGGTTCGATCAAATACCCGATGGACATATCGTCGGACGGCTCGCGAGCGTCGGCGGCTTGACCAAGGAAAATGGCCTCCTCCTCGGCGGTTGCCGGTCTCACTGAAAGTTTCGATTGAGCCGTGTAAAGCGGAACGCCGCCGCATTTTAGTTCGGCCAGGTCGTCATGAAGCCAAGTCTCTTTGCAGAATTGCTGAGCGTCACGATGGCCCCCTGCCTCGAACGCTAGGATCGGCCGGCCGTCTACCTCAAGCGTGAACACCCGCGAGAAGACAGCCTTCATTTCCCCATAGCTTCAGCCCATCTGCAATTGTTTCAGCCTGATTTTTCTCAAGATTACCTGTAGCTGTTTGGCACGTAAACGGACGGCAGTTTCGGTCCGGTTCAACCGGATACCGATCGCTGTTGAGCTGAGTCCCGTGAGCGCCAACCTCCGCAGGTTATCATCGTCGGCCTGCGTCCATGGTCGAGAGGCGAAATGGGCGGGTTCTGTCATTGGTCCCTGCGCCCCGAGGGTTAAAGCAAACCATCGAGCTTTCGAAGTTGCACTGATCATTTCATTCTGGAAAGCAACATGTGAACGCGCGAAAGACGCCCGTCAGGGGCTTGCAACTCAGCACTTCCGCGGCTGTCGGCTGCAGAGTGGTGGGCATCCGCCTGAACGGTGGGAACGGGGTATTTGTGTGTGAGATAGATGATGCCGATCAAGATCATGATCCCGAACGCAACGGCTAGCGCCTCAGGAACGATAAACTTTAAAGTGACAGTTTTCTGGGTCATCGCGGATACTCGCTTCGACCTATCCCGCGCGACAATGCCACCTTCTGCTGAGTCGGGGAATTAGAAAGCTAAGCTTAGCGCAGCACCCGAATCATTTCTTCACCTTCAGCCCCAGTTCGACCAGGCGACGAAAAGCCTCTGAGCGGGTGGCGCCGTTCGCTGATGCCCAAGCCTCCACCCGATCAATCAATAGGGCGTTTGGGGTGGTTCTAACCCTGCGGATAGCAAGCGGAATAGAGCACGATCACCCTCTAATCTGGGCGGTCTCGCGCGAGGTCTCAAAGCCCGTCATCAGTGGCGTATCGCCTTCGTAAACTCGCCACTCCCATCGCGTTGGCTCCAAGGGGATTACCGTGACTTCAAGCAGGCGTGGGTGGGACTTCTTGGCCATCCAAGGAATATGCAATGCGGATAGTCAACATTCCAGCCCGCAGGTCTGCCACAATCAAACTTATCACTACCAGACGCCGATCGCCGGGCCTGCGGGACTCATCGACGCGGGTCCGGCATGGGCGGGCTGTCATGGGCCGGCCGATCGGCGCCAGCGCGCCTAATGCGGCTTTTTCAGTCCGGGCGGGACTTCCTTGCCTTCGTGCACCCAACCATCAAGCGTCTTGTCGCAAAGCAGATCAAACGCTCCACGCACCGCAGCCTCTCTCAAGACTGGATCGGCGGCGAGCCGTTCCTGGTATCGTTTGAACAGCTGCTCTTGGCTTTCTCCTGGGTGTTCCCGTTCCAATTGTTCGATCAGGCCGAATGTGGCCGCTCTTGCTTTCTCATCCATCGATGCTTCCCTTTCGCAACGATATTCACAGGCTTTGAGGCGTGGACCTGAGCCCACGCCCTGGTCGTTACCGCCTCAGCCTCCTGGCGTGAGCGGCAATCCGTTGGCGGTTGCGCTTCCTATGCGATCGGCGCCAGCGCATGGCATGCACCCCCCAAGCACGGCCGCGCCCTCGTCACTGGGGGCGATGTACGGGCGGCGACCGTGCAGGCCGCGTGATCGCTGGAATAAGGACGCTCCCGATTTGAAAATCGTTCCAGCCACATTTTCGTGGGCGAATTAATGACCGATGCCGGACTGGGGCGGCGGGACCTTGGAAGCCGGCCAGTGTGCGTCGGATTCGCCGATGAGTCGAATCGGCGCCAACGCAAAGCTAAATCGCGCCGGGGAAATCTCCGGAAACAAAAAAGGGCCGCCCGGCTAATCCAATCGGAGCAACCGCGGTCAAAAGTAGCGGTCTTGTTTTTTATTCGTTGGCGCATCTGTTTCATTTCCCCTTCGCCTTCAGCCCGGCTGCAGCAGACGCGGATTCCCGCATAGCCTTTAGCCGCTCGCTTGGGGTGGATGCCGGTGCTTGACTCGACTCGCTAACCGGCCCGTTCCTATTTTGTCGAAATGCAAGACCGATAAATCCAATCGCCACAAGGATGGCTCCGGCCATCATCATCCAATGGGGGTATTCCCAATCGAACAGAAAGTGCAGCATTTGGCCATTTGCTCCCTCTCGGGTTATTTCCCCTTCGCCTTCGGCTGATCAACGCGAGCCTCACGAAATTCGCTCGGTCCCTTGGTGAGTCGGCGCCGGCGCTGGGCGCGTTCTTCGGGCGGCGCAGAGGGATCGCTAATCTTTTCGATTGCTTCGGTGGCGAGCTCCCGAGCGCGCAACCTCCGACCGGGTCTTCTAACGGGCTTTTCTTCCGTCTTGACCCTAAGGCCGAGCTCGACCAGGCGCCGGATCGCCTCGGTACGTCCCGGGTGATCGTCCTGCTTTTCGGCCCAGGCATCGACCTTTGCAATGAACTCGTCGGATAGCCGCATGGTGCGGACAGGTTCCCGTCCGGTGGCTGGTCGTCCGCCCCTGGAGCCGTTGCCAAGCTTGCGGCCGAAGGAGTGCGGACGTCAGCCGAATTTTCATTGGAAGCAAGAAGCAAGGCGCGCGCAATGGGCCAGCGACCAGCGCGGCTAACATGGCCCTCGCGACGGTTTTTTTATTGCTGTTGCGCCACACCTTGGGCTAGTTCCCCGCTAAATTTCAAAAAATGTTTCGGCGGGCAGGAAATAGTTACTCAGCTCAGTTCTGGCTTGCGCGTTGTTAAGCACATGACTTTCCAAAGGCTGTTCAAAGACACTGCGTTCGGGCCGGAGGACATTGAACGTCTCGTGACGGCTTACGAACAGACTTTGCGGGCGCTGCGATTAAAGGATCGCAACGACCCGATCACGCAGCTTGTCGCCGAGAAGATAATTGCGATTGGCCGGATGGGAATTGAAGACCCGGCCGAGATATCCAAACTTGCCCTCAAACAGTTACGGCCCCCGTAGGGCCAATCGAATAATAGTCGGCTCCCGGCACCGGATGTGCGGGCTGGGACGGCGACGGTCCGCGTCGGAGCGCGACCGATCGCGACCGTCCTCATCCCGCCGCCATTCCGACCGCCCCTTTCAGTGCGGAAGGGGCCTAATTTGATCGAATGGTTTTGGAACAAGATACATAGGTATACTTTCGGACATTTCCCCGGAACGAATGCCTATCCTCTGCTTGACACATGCAGGCTAGACAATTGCCCGGAGAAGAGCGGTGTTTGGTAGGCAAACCAAGTTCCAATCTGAGAATCTCATGGCCGACGTTTATCTCGGCATCATGATCGCTGGCGTAAATACGCTGATTGTTTTGGGAGCGGCTCTCGCATTCGTGGTCATATGAAAGGCCGCTTCAATTGGCGGCCCCCTCACATCCCGACAGAGTGATCAAGCAATTCACAAAGCGCGCAGCGAAAATCCTTGGCTTCCCTCCCGGCTTCGTTGAGGTAGCCCCTTTTGGCGCCATCATTGGAACCATCAACATGCTCTCGGAGCTGGGCGACGGGTTACAATGATGGCGCTGTTGCCATGTACTCTCACTCAAATTTTCGGCGCTAAATCGGCTCGGTCAAAGACGGGCGTTTTTTCGACATCGTCAGGTTTGGCGGCCGACGGTGTGTCTTCGGCGGCGTGCCGTAAGGCTTCGGTAGTCGCGTCCAGACCATCAACCGTCTCGTTTGCTTGACTGCCTGAGTCGTGCGGTCGTGGAGCTATCTGTTCGCCTGTTTCGACTGTCCTTGGGTCAGGATTGCTCTGCGGCATGATCGACTCCTTGAATAGATCAATCCACTCGCTCGAATCCAGTTCCGCGGGCCAACCACCCGAAGAGGAACTCACCAGGTTTCCTTTTTCGTCTCGCATCTGCGCCAGTCCGGCAACCTAACTATCGCAGAGCAACGGATCGCGATGGGAAATGAAAGATGAGAGCCTTCTTAGCCTTCATTGCCGCACTTAGTGCTGGTCATTGTGGTCGTTGGAGCAATCTGTTTTAGGCTATCGACAAATTTGCTAACGACCGTCGGCTAGCCAATCTTCTTAAGTTGCTGGTAGTGCTCATATGCCTTGGTGCGATTCTACAGCGGGTGCTTCCGCTAACGTATTAAGCGGCAAAGCCGCTTGGCCTGGTCCCGCCGCTTTGAGGATCCGATACCGTTGCCTCGCGGTCGGCAACTTGTCACCCTGCAGGACGCCGGTACTTACATCACGAAGCTTCCGAAAGCTGAGCACGAGGCCGCACAATGGCAGGCAGCGATGGAAGCCTTGATCTTGGTCGCTGAGTCGGGCGGCCCGATGTTCCGAGAGTTTTTTCTCCCGCGTGTGATTTGCGACACATTACGCGATCGCAAATCGAGTTACCCTGCTTGGCGTTTCTCCCAAACTGGGACCCGTCGCCAATGGCGGGTTTTTTTTGAGGAGCGCCGTCCACGGCCCTACTAGCGCGCAAGATGGCGAATCATGTCAACCGTTCCAAAACACGAACCGGAGGTAAGGCGAGCAAAGGGCCGCGACTCGAAGTTCGATCGCAGCTGTCCGACGCCAACGTCGCGGCGACCGGAGGCCTAAGGGTGTCGCAGATGGGTGGTCAAAAAGCGACATCCCGGCGCGTCAATCGTATGTCGGCTCTACCCCCCCGAAAGCCGACATCGGGCGTCAGGTTATGTTGGCGGAGGAAGCGAAGCCCCTGACGTATCGCAATGCCATGCTCCAAAAGAAAGCCGCGGATCTGATTGATCACAGCGGTTCGTTGGCCGATCAGGCGAGATCGCACCCGGTGCAGTGCTTGTAGATCAAGCTGATCGTCGGTCTTCACTGGAACGCAGCGTGTCGACGGTCTCTGGGCGTTTTCCGATGCTTCAGATCAAGGTCTACGATGCCGAGAGAAAGCGGAGCGAGAAGATTGAGCTAGCGGCGGCCTAAGCCCGTGCTCAGGGTGCTCTGAGATTTTTAGGCCCGCTTCGCGGACGGTGGCAAAGCCGATCATCAGCATCATCCACGTTACCATGGAGAAACTATGCAGCGCGAGATTTGCCTTTTCCCGATCGGGCGACCCTCGCCTTTTTTTCAAGCTTGGTCGTGGCCGATGCCGATTCCAGGTGCGCCGTAGCTGCGATTTCGCGTGAGTCTTCAAGTGACGTGGTCAGAATTTCCCGCTGAGCGCTCAACCAATAGACGTCCGCCTTGCCCTCGGGTTGACCATCGGCGATCCAGAGGTGGTAGGCACGTTCGCGAATTGCCTCTTCCAAGTTTGGCATGGACTAATCCTTTCGATCACAATTCCTTTCGATCACGATTCGGAGTCATGCCTCACTACTGTTAACGAATTCTTAACAGCTTGCGCGAGGGCCTTCCACAATCGCATAGGCCACCGCGGACAGTTTGGTCATGACGCCCCGTTTATACGCTGAGACAATATTCGAAGCATGCCGGTTAACGGGACGCGAAGCCATTCTGGCCGGTGGGCCAATTCGTAGTCGATCTCGTAGAGTACTTTTTCAAGCAGAAAGAAATTCAGCATCTGCCCGGCGGCGTCCGGATCGGCTGGCCATAGACCTGCATCTGTCATGTTCTCGCGATAGGCGGCAAGAAAAGCCGCGGTCGAGCGATCGCGCCATTCCGCGAGCGCCGCGCCAAGCCTGCCCTGCTCATCAGGCGCGATCTTCAACGCGCGTTCCAGTGCCGCCGTTGCCGAATAGTCGATCGAACGAATCAGGCCCGCCACATCGCGCGCCGCGGGCCCCTTGTGCCGCCGCTCGCATAGCGGACGGCGGGGCTCGCCCTCGAAATCGATGATGAAGATATCGTCCTTGACCACCAGGATTTGTCCGAGATGGAAGTCGCCATGGTGACGGATATTCAGACTATTCAGCTCGGGCGGAAGCAGCGCATTGAGACGGTCATGCAAGGCGGCTCGTTGTGCCAGGGCTTGATGGATCAGCACTTCCTTTGTCGTACCGCGCCGCTGTTCTAAAGCTTCAAAGACGCGCTCGGCACGGATCATCACGCCATCGATCCAATGCCGTACGTCCTCAGGCCGGGTCGGCACCGGTGCAAAATCGGCGAATTTGTTGCTGCCGGCTAGCGCGAGATGCATCTCTGCAACGCGTCGTCCGATCTGCGACATGTAATAGGGGTAGGGAAGTTGCTCCTCGCTTCGGCTGGGATGTTCGCTCGCCACTACCAGGCGCTGCTCCTCTACAAAGCGATCGAGATAGGCTGAGGTCACGGTCCAGGCATCGCCCTGGTTTTCGACGAAGCCATGAACGATGGCGATCGCACTTTTCTTGTTGCCTTCGGCCAGTTCGACGCTGCCCAGGAGTGCTGGTGTGTTGGCAAAGCCCGCGACCTCGGTCAGAAACCGGCCGACTTCGATCTCGGGATTAATGCCAGGTTCAAGCTTGCGATACAGCTTCACCACGTAGTCGCTATCTACCAGCGCGGTACTGTTGGATTGTTCGGTTTCGACGGCACGGATATGCGCAGGGCTTTTGATCGGCCGGTCCAAGAACTTGCTGGTCGGTCGAAATTCAAGGCGCAGTCCGTTTTCTTCGACAGTCAAGGCCTCGCTCAGATTGCTCAGCAGAAGGGTGATGAAAATGGGGTTGGTCGCAACGTCCAACAGCGTTCCTTCCCGCGGACCCTGACGAACCGCCGCCAACGCGCGGGGGTTGTAGCGTTGGGGATCAAAGCGCTCCCATTCGATCCGAAGCGGCAATACGTAGCGCGCTGTCGCGCCGCACTGCGTCGTCTCGAAAAAGGCCAACCAAGGTCGGTTATCGCCGACATTGCAGAAGGGAATCGCAGAGATTAGGGTTGGATGTATCGCCTGCGCCGACCGCTCCGGGTACCAGCGGGTTAGCGCCAGGTGCACGGGCAGTACGTCGTGTTCGAATACGTTAGTGTCAATGGATTGCATTACGTTCATGACTCTCACGCCAGACAGCGAAAGAGCAAAGCGGGATCGCGCACCGGGTCGATCCGCAAACGAATGCCGCCCCATTCAAGCGGATAGCGTTCGCCGGTGATCAGATTTTCAACGGCGGCAACGTGACGGCGCTCGCCAGCGACGCCGACCTGGACAGCGTCGAGCGGAACCCAGAACTCGTGCGGCTCGGGCGACAGTGCGATAGCCATCACAGTGGTGTTAGTTTGATCGATCGACTCCTTGACGAAGCTGATGACGTTGCCGTCCTCGACCGGAATGAAGCGCAGATTGCTTGTCTGTTGCAGCGCCGCGTTTTCCCGGCGCGCGCGATTGAGATCGCGGATGTAGGGCTTGATGTTGCCGGGCTGGTTCCAATCCCGCACCTTGATCTCGTACTTCTCCGAATCGAGATATTCTTCCTTGCCCGGTATCGGATCGTGTTCGAGCAATTCGAACCCGTTGTAGATGCCATATGTACTGGATAGCGTGGCAGCAAGCGCGACTCGGGATTTGAACATCCAGGTCTCGCCGCTCTGCAGATGCCAAGGCAGGATGTCAGGTGTATTGACGAAGAAATTCGGGCGATAGAAATCGCGCTCCGGATAGGCCGTCAGTTCGTTTAAATATTGCTCCAGCTCCCACTTCTGGGTCCGCCAAGTAAAGTAGGTGTAGGATTGCGTGAAGCCGAGTTTGGCCAGACCCTTCATCAGTTTCGGCCGTGTGAATGCCTCGGCGAGGAAGATCGCGTCGGGATGGCGAAGCTGAACTTCATGGATCAACCACTCCCAGAACCGGAACGGCTTGGTGTGCGGATTGTCGACCCGAAAGATGCTGACGCCCTGGTCGATCCAGAACAGCACAACATCGCGCAATGCGTTCCACAGTGCGCCGGCGTCTTCGGACGCGAAATCGGGATTGACGATGTCCTCGTATTTCTTGGGCGGATTTTCTGCATAGCGCATCGATCCGTCCGGCCTCTGCCTGAACCATTGCGGATGCTGCTTGAGCCAGGGATGATCCGGTGAACACTGCACGGCGAAGTCGAGCGCGACTTCCATATCGAGCCGCCTGCAGGCCGCGACGAAGCTGCGGAAATCCTCCAACGTGCCCAATTCCGGATGCACCGCATCGTGGCCGCCTTCGGCACTACCGATGGCGTATGGACTTCCGGGATCGCCCTCCGCCGATATCATCGCGTTGTTGCGGCCCTTGCGGTTAGCGCGACCGATGGGGTGTATGGGCGTGAGATACACCACGTCGAAACCCATCGCCGCGATATCGGGCAGGCGCGCGATGCAATCCATGAACGTTCCATGCTGGTGCGGTGTCTTGCCCTGGCTGCGCGGCACCATCTCGTACCAGGCGCCCGCTCGAGCCCGCGGCCGATCAACCATCAATGGAAACAGCGGCGACCTGGTCAGGTCGGATCGCAACTGGCTCTCGGCCATGGCCTCTTTCAGTTCGGCGGTCAGCAGCGGTGCAGCCTCGCCGGTTTGAAGAAAATCCTCGCATTGTCGCAGGATAACGGTGGCCGCGGCATGGCCGCCAGCTTTGGCCTTGGTGAGCAGGCCGGCTCCCTCGATCGCATCGAGGGTAAGATCGACGCCGGCTTGTTGCTTGAGCTCAAATCCGTGCCGCCATGTCGCGAATTCATCGGTCCAGGCCTCGATCGTAAACACATAGCGTCCACACGCCTCCGGGACGAACGACCCGCGCCAGCGGTCGTTGCTATAATGGGTCATCGGCTCGCGATGCCATTCCCGCTCCTGCTCAAGGCGCCAGACCAGCGCCACGGCGACCACATCATGTCCGTCGCGATAAATATCCGCCCAAACATCAATCCGTTCGCCTACGATGCGCTTCACAGGAAAGCGTCCACTGTCGACCAACGGATAAACATCTTCAATATGGAAAGCACCACTAGCGGCGGCGCTCTCGATTGTCTGGGTTGTTTTGTTCACGACGATGCCACTGACATGGAAACGACGACCGTTTCATGCGGATAGAAATTCCGGACATACATATATATTATACAAAGCCGTTCGCCGGTATTGGTTCCCGGGACCCGGGTGCGACGCCCGACAGTTAACAATTCCCTCTAAATATCAGGAAAATGGGTACAAGCCGGCGTTCGATGAGCTGCCACTAGAAGCGGACTATTGGGCCGTTCAAGAAAAGGCAAAGAGCAGCGAAGCCCAGAGGCCAAAAGAGATCGCGGCTAGAGCAACAGTATCTTGATTTTCGTTAAGTCGAAACTCTGCGTCGGTAATGCGAACGTGGTCTGCATGAAGTGACCATTCCTTCACGCGTTCGCTTTCACAGAAACTGACCTTGGCCAAGTCTGCGGCCTCCAATTTGTCTGCAGCATCTATTTCCATCGAACGCTGGCAGATTTCAGCTTCGTGTCCGTTTTCGCCAAGCACGACTTTCATGAACTGAACTACATATCGTGACATTGAAGTCTCCTTAGGCGATTTTCGAAGGAGCCGGACCGCGCCAGGCCATTCGGGGCCTGACATCGGGACCGCCCCCGCTAAAGACTGCTCGAAAAATGCCTTGTGCGAGCTAAATCGTTGGATCGTGCAACAATTTAATCTTGAGCAGAGTCGGCTCAAATCGACGGCGATAACGCTCTATTCAAGCTGCTTTCGTTAGGTGCTCAATGACTCCTCTCCGGCGCATATTCGCCGGATGCAGCCGGAGGACAGAAGAAGTTTAATCTCATGGTCATTAGCCGCCGTCGCCGCAATAGTGACGGCGTTTGCACTGGTCACGCACGGTTTGTCACGACAGGGTCTTGTCGCATGTTTAAACGAAATAGCTAGGAACGCGTTCGCCAACATGCCCAAAAACAAACCTGCAATCTCCAATGATAACGCAGCCGATCGAGCGCCCCTCGATATTGTCCACCCAAGTTCGGCCAACACTACCATACGTTGGAGTGAACAGGACGCCGCTGCAAAAACAAAAACCAACAATGGCGGAAGCGGTGCGGGCCGCTAAGGCGGAAATTACGCGGCGCGAATCCTTGCGAAAACAGCGGCAAGCTCTGAAGGAAAAAGCAGAACGGGAATTATCGGCACGGTAAGCGCACGAAAGAGGCGATCCAGGCGGTGAGGTACATCAGCTTGCTGTCGCGCTTGGCGCGTAAATCCTGAGAAAGGACGGCCGAGATCGCCTATCGAGGTCCAACGGACTTTCAAAAAGTAGACTAAATGCAAGTTTTCGATTGGCGTTGATTTCCCGATGTTTTATAACTTGCAAATCGTTGGATTTCAAAATGAGGTTTGAGATGGCAAAGATCGGATATGCGCGGGTCAGCAGCAACACCCAGGACTATCAGGGTCAAGTCGAGGCCCTGAAGGCGGCTGACTGCGAGCAAATCTACAGCGAGAAGGTGTCGGGCAAGACCACGGACGGCCGGAAAGAGTTCAAGCGGCTGATGAAGGATCTCCTGCCTGGCGATATCGTCGTGGTGACGAAGCTGGATCGCCTGGCG
>Ga0210407_10000327_pt1 | contig 56817 bp, 40 predicted proteins | sample IncBWC27MmetaG_FD_150860 | JGI IMG/M metagenome (GOLD analysis project Ga0210407, IMG submission 150860) | Forest soil microbial communities from Barre Woods Harvard Forest LTER site, Petersham, Massachusetts, United States - Inc-BW-C-27-M | ecosystem: Environmental > Terrestrial > Soil >...
GGGTCGCTGGCCACCACTTCGGCACCCTGTGTATCCAACGCAAACGCCATCTCCCGCAAGTCCAGTCTTGCAATGGCCTGCCGAACGCTGGCCTGATAGCGTTCTTCACAGAACAGCAGCAGGAAACCGCCGCCGCCCGCACCAGTAATCTTGCCTCCCATCGCTCCGTGTTTCCGGGCGAGAGCATAGGCCTCGTCAATGAGTGGATTAGAGATCTTCGAAGAAATCTTCTTCTTCGCTTCCCAGCCTTCATGGAGGAGTTCTCCAAATGCAAGAAGATCGCCTTTCATCAGGGCCCGGCGCAAATGGTCCGCAAGCTCGCGGATTTGGTGTAACGATTGGATCGTGGCGCCCGTATCCTGCTTCGCGGACGCTTCTTGCGCCTGGAGAAGTTCCCAGGAGCTACGGGACACGCCGGTGAAAAACAACATCAAATTGCGTTCGAATTCAATGCGGTAGTCTCGACGCGGCATGACAGGCTCCACAAAAACGCTGCCGTCGGGGTTGAACGTAATGAAATTGAGCCCGCCAAACGCCGCGGCGTATTCGTCCTGTTTCCCAACGGGCTTCCCGAGCAGGTTGCGCGCGATATGAAAGGACCTCTCGGCCAACTCATATTTCGAGAATGGAAGGTCAAGATAGGTTGCAAGAGCCTTCAGTACACCTACGCATACGCTGGCGGACGAACCCAGCCCAGTACCGGCAACGATCTCAGAGGCCAGGAACAGGTCAACGGAGAGGTCGCATCCCAGTTCCTTTATCACGGCCAGGGGAATGCCCAACTCACTGCGGGACGTGTCCATACGAGAGATATCCTGCCAGGTCTCCATGATCCGCAAGTCCGAGGAAATCACCTGCACCTTGCCGTCGGAGCGCTTCTGCAAAACCGTATAGAAATATTTGTTGATCGAAGTGCTGAGAACGGCCCCACCGAACTTCTCGTAGTAGGCAGGCAGGTCGGTGCCACCGCCACCAAAACTGATCCGCACCGGACTGCGTACGATTAACATGCACGAACCTCCGTAACTAGGAATTAGGTACCGGCCTGCGTTGAGATTCGGACGCCACTCGGAACGGCGTCGTGTTCCGCCACACGCACGAACATTATCCATACCGTCTGCACCAGGAGGGAAAGGTCCAGGAACAATGACCAATGCAGGATGTACTGCAAATCGAAGCGCGCTTTTTCCTCGGACGAATGCCGCTCCCGCAGGCCGTGAACCTGGGCCAATCCGGTCAGGCCGGGCGTGACGCTCAGGCGCTCGCGCTGCCATGCAGAATAGTGTTTTACCCGGTCCGGCGACTCGGGCCGCGGACCGACCAGACTCATTTCTCCTCGCAATACATTCCACAGTTGGGGCACTTCGGTGAGACTGAAATGAACAAGGAACCGCTCGTAAGCCGGCAAATTGGCCGCGTCCCGATTGACGTTCAAGCGGTACATCCAGAACAGACCACCGTTCTTGCCGCAGCGGCGCTCCTTCAGGAACACTTTTCCCTTGCTCATGAACAGACCGGCAGCGAAGAGCACAAGCAGCGGGGCACTGAGAATGAGAACGAACGCGGCCCCCACTATGTCCAGGCGGCGCTTTAGCTCCATTCCCAAAGCGGGGAGCGACTGTTGTTCCAGGGAAACCAGTGGAATACCGTCGATCTCGTTGAGTCGCGCCTTCGACATATAGAGCTCGTATCGCTCGGGCACCAGGTGGACTCGGACTCCCCGGCTTTGGCAGGTCGCAATCAACTTTGCGCTCTCAATTCCCGGCGGTAACGGTTCCACCACAATGAGTTCCTGGACTCTCTCTTCCTGCATGAGAGTTAAAACGTTGAATGTGCGAATGGTCATTGCTCCAAACGGCAGACTGGAACATGACCTGGCTGGCTCAGCATCAGAAGGAGACAAGAGGCCAACCACTTCCATCTCAGTCTCGGGATGACGTGCGATCTTGACCGCCAGCTCGCGCGCGATGCGACCGCTGCCGAGAATGATGACACGCCGCTTTGTCTCAGTATTCGATTGCGAGTTGATCAGCCATCGCCCGAGACACCGTATGGCGATCAGTCCGGCGGGCAACACACATCCCAGCCCAAGCAACTCTCGCGGCCCATCCGCCTGTCCGAGAAGGAATGCCAGGACAAGGAGCGAGCCCATGAGATAAAACACCGCGACGGTGACCTGAGCACAAACACGCGGGAAATGCCAGCCGCCACGAAAGCCTTCCAGCTGTTTGCTCACGTAGAGTACTGACCAGATCGAGAGCGCGGCAAGCACAAAGACCGGCTCGAAGGGCCCCGGTTGATTGCCGGCCGAGCCGCTTCGAACCCAGTGCGTGAAACCAGATGCGGCAATGATCCACAGGAGATCAGCGGCGAGAATGGCACATTGTAGTCTGCGATTCATACTCTTCCCTTTCATGCCCAGCAGATTTGCTGGCGCTCCAGGCTGAATTCAAAACGCTCCGTCTCTCTTGAGAACCCTGAGCGGAGTCTCCGCCAGGATTTGTAAATCCATGGCAAGGCTCCATTCCTTGATGTAGCGAATATCCATTGCAACGCGCTCGTGATAGGCGACGTTCTGCCTGCCATGAACCTGCCAATATCCCGTCAAGCCCGGCCTGACCGAAAGCAGGAGAGTTGCCTGTTGGCCGTACTTTCCAAGCTCCGGCGCCGTGATCATTCGCGGACCCACCAGGCTCATCTGGCCGAGTAACACGTTGAATAACTGGGGCAGTTCATCCAGACTCGTCTTTCTGAGCAGGGCTCCGACTTTGGTCACGCGAGGGTCATTTATCAGTTTGAAGTTGCGCTCAAATTCAGCCTTCAAAGCGGGGTTGTTCTCCAGAAACGAATCCGCGTCACGGCGCATGGTGCGGAACTTTAAGGCGTTGAACTCGCCGTTGGCGCTTATAACACGTCTGCGATAAATGATCGGCCAACCACTCTCCAGCACAATCATCAGCGCGATGGCAACAAACACCGGCAGGAAACAGACGATAAGCACCAAGGCCCCGATCCAGTCGAGCCAATGCTTCGCCCTGCGCTGCATGGCCGAAGGCCTTGTCATCTTGGTGTTGCTTTCCAGCGAATAATGCGCGCTCATGGCAAACTCATGCCGCCGTCGGCCCTTGCTCGGCAAAGGACTTTGGGTCACTTTCAATCGCCGAGTTCACGATGCGCCGGCGAATGACAGTGAACAGCGCATGCGCGGTGCTGAGATGAAAGTCCTCAATGATCTGCATGTTGTCAGACGGGATGACAATACATACATCGCACAGCTCTTTCATTCGGCCGCCGTCGAATCCCGTCAGTCCGATGTTGATGGAGCCTGCTTTGCGGGCTGTCTGAAGCGCCAGCAGTACGTTTCGTGAACACCCGCTGCCGCTGATTCCGAACGCCACATCGCCCTCCTGAATGAAATTGCGCAACTGCTCCGCGAATACTTGTTCATAGGATGTGTCGTTGGCCCAGGCGGTCATGAGCGCGATGTTATCGGTGAGCGACAACACGCGGAAACGTTTTTCGGTGCTGGCCGTCATCGCCGTGCCCTTACCGAGGTCACATGCAAAATGCGAAGCCAGCGCCGCGCTGCCGCCATTCCCAAAGAGGAACACTCTCCGTCCCTCCTGATAGGCCCGATAGAGTTGGTTCCCCGCCTTCTCGATCTGAACGTAAGGCAGATGTGAAAGCACCTTTGCCGCGTCGTCGAAGTAACTTTGGAAGCTATTGCCGGGACCATCAAAGCGCGACAGCTCTTCGAGGGCATCGATAGAATTCATGTTGGACATTTTCACGTCTCCTTTAAGCCGGATCGGCGCCCGGTCGATTTCAGCGATCCCCCTGGGTATGGTTCCAGAGCACTTCGGGCGCGATTCGAGGCGTAGCGCTCCAAGCCAGGCTTTGCCGGCCGCTGAGGTATCGGACCAGACCCAGGATCAAGGCAAGGTTCATTGAGCAAAAGTACAAGGGTGCGGCCAGCAAACGTGCGGGTTTGTTATTTTTTCTCCGCCAATACCCCAGCCCGGCCATCCCGTAGAAAAGGCACTGAAGGGCAAGTGGTATGGCGAGATCGAGCCTCGCGGCCAACGGGATACTGCACAAGAAAGCAGCAACCAGAAACATCGGAACCAGCCAGCGAAGAAGCCGATGCGATAAGAACGAGAAGCTCAGAAAGCCCCGGAACGGACTGAGATATTCCGGATGATGAAACAGGGTCTGGTAATTACCCGCGCTAATGCGTACCCGGCGTGCGAATTGAGATGAAAACGTGGGAGCTATTTCCTCGACGGCAACGGCCTCCGGATCGTAGACAACCCGGTGTCCCCTGAATCGTATTTCCATGGGAATTTGAAAATCCTCAACGATCGACTGTTTTTGCGGACGGAAGAGCGACCGGCGCACAGCCAAAGCCGCGCCGTTCCCTCCCAGAGAGCAATTGAGACGGCTCTCAAGCAGCTTCAACGCCGATTCGTAACGCCAGTAGAGAGACTCCGCCCCTGGATCAGTACCGGCCGCCACCACGCGAATCTCCTCGCCACTCACTGCCCCGACGTGCGGGTCGACAAAGTGGCGCACCATGTTGCGAACACAATTCCGGTCGAGCATTGTGTTGGCATCGGTCAACACGAGTATCTCTGCTGATGTCCGCTGCACCAGATCACACAACACGGCCAACTTTCCGCGGCGGCGATCAAAGTGATGGACCGATAGCCGGCTGGATTGGACTTGCGCGAGCAACTCGGGCGTATCATCGCTCGGCGCATCCAATCCGAACAGACATTCCAGACGATCCGGTGGGTAATCGAGTTGCAAGGTGTTGCTTGCCTTCGCTTTGATCATTGCCGCTTCGTTATACGCCGATACCAGGAGCGCCACTCGCGGTAAATAGTCAGGCGGAAACGCGCAGCGCCGGGACTTCCGGCCAAACAGGTACAAAAGATCCGATTTCGCTTGCGCCAGCTGCGCCGCAAGGAAAAGCACCAGCGGGTAGCCCGCATAGTGATACACGACCGCGGCCATGCAAACGGCGATAATAACTTCAAGAACGGGAGTCGTCATGATGAATCACCAAGCCCGCCACAGCCGGCTGTCACTTAGTTGAATTGCCGGGCGGGGAACTGCGAGTGGAGCGTATCGGGCCGCAACCTGTTGGACGCCAACCGCCACGGCCAGGGGATAGAAACAGTAGTACTCATAGGCCAGGTGTGCAAAGAACGCGCCAAACGCGAATGACAAGAGACTGGCCGTTGTTGCCCGCGCCAGTAGCTGCAGTTCCATTCCTTCGGCGCCTCGGACCGGCAAGATGTTCACCTTCCCGACGTTGCGCATCGCGGCAACGAGCAGGCCAACGAAGAGCAACAGTGCGGGAATACCTGCTTCGGAAGAGATCTCCGTGAAGGTGTTGTGGGTGCCCATCCAGGCGCTGGGTTGGTTGAGGTCGGTTCCGCTCGCCACTTGAAAATTGCCCAACCCCAATCCGAAAACCGGGTGCTCAATCGTGTATTGGATCGAACGGACCAGCACAGAAAGATGGTCCTCCTTGGATTCTTCCGCTGAGGCCGCAACTTGGCCGGCATAGATATCGGGATCGTCCCAGATCGTCTCCAAACGTTGCCAAAGGACTTTGGGCGCCAGGCAGATCGCGAGGACCAGAGCCAACATAATTCCAGTACCAATAACTCTGCCGCGAGCACTGCCGCGCAGAACGAAAAACCACGTCAAGACCGCGGAAAGCACGACATTCAACACGCCACCGCGGGAAGCTGTGAGCATCAGCATCCACATCATCGAGAGAGACGCCGTGACCAGCAACGCCGACTTCGGAGCTGACCGCCGCAGCACAAAAATCGCAGCAATATAAGGAAGAGTGATGGCGACGGCGATTCCGAGAAAGTTCCATCCCAGGATGCCCTGGTTGAAGCCGAGCATCCGCTCTCCAACCCAGGTCACTTTGGAAGACTGGACGATCGAGAAGCTCGTCACGGCAAGTTCACTCAGGATAATCGCCCACAGCAACGCGTGGATCCTCTTCAGCGTAAGCAGGGTTTGCGTCAATAGAAAAAATATGAAAAGCGTTTTTAGCCACACATGTGTCAAGACGTCCAGGCTCCCGCTCCGCCAAAAAGCGTACGGAATCCCGACGATGTACCACGCTGTGAGCAGCAGAGTGATCTTGAGCTCCTGCGGCCAGTGGAGACGCACTCGCCTGGAAACCAGCGCTCCGGCGTATGCCGCGCCAGCGCAACAGCCGAAGATGAATGTCAAATGCATCTGCCCCAGAAGAGGGAGAATATCTTCGGGACGCGCATAAACCGCAACCGTGAAAAGCCAAAGAAATAAGAAACCCCACTTGCCTCCTTGCTCAGGAGACTGGGCATGAACCAGGTCATCCTGGGAAACTGAGGCGTCCATCGTCAGCGAGATTGTTTCGCTCATAGCTAGGAATTCTCAGGATCAGGCAGCGACCCGGTTGCCAAGGCGGGCTACGTGCTCCAGAATGTTTTCCAACTGGGCAACAACGTTGGTCCAACTGTGCCTTATCGCTACCTGTCGGCCCGCGGCCCCGATCGAATTACGGAGTGACGGATTCTTCAGCAGTTGAACTACAGCCTGGGCAAATTGCCCGGGGCTCTCGGCGATGCGAATCTCGTGCCCATCTTTGAAAGGCAGGCCTTCGGCGCCAATTGGCGTCGCAACCACTGCTTTTCCCATGGCCATGGCTTCGGGAATCTTGATACGCGTACCGCCGCCAACTCGCAATGGGACCACCACAACCTCGGAACGAGAAAGATAGGAGCGCACATCGGGCACGCGACCGGTAATTTCTATTCCAGATTCCCGAGTGGCAATCGCACGCAGACGTGGGGAGGGAGAGCGCCCCACAACGGAAAATGTGGCGTTGGGCATTTGCCGCCGAATCATGGGATAGACTTCTCGCACAAACCACATGATTCCGTCTTCATTCGGATCCCAGTCCATTGATCCTACGAAGACCAGTCGGCCCGGTTCGCTCTGCTCCTGGCTCGGACGAAAGAAGTCGGTATCTACTCCGGCCGGCAGGCTGGAAACCGCTTCGATTCCGAATTCCTGCTGGATGGTCCGTTGATCTTCTCCTGATACGGCGATCACATGATCAAACGATCTGCACACTTCACCCTCGATCACCCGGGTTTTTCTCCATTCGGAGTCAAATACCGCCTTGCGCAGGAAATGCTCCTCCATCTCCCACTTGCGTTTGCGCAGGGCGAATTCGACGTTGTGCTCAAAGACCACTCTAGGACTGAAGGTCAGCTTAAGAAGGGGAACAGCGGTCTGTAGAAAGTCGCAGAAGAGCACGTCGAAACGCCTGCTACGCACGAGTTCTTCCACAGCCGAGGGGAAGTTTGATTGACAGCACTTGGCCAGAAAATAGGGCAGAGAAGAAAACTGATTTGCCAGAATCTCTCCGTAGAACCTCGGCGAGTATTTCCTGGCCTCGCTGCGGAACACGGGCGTATAGCTTGCGAACATCGCTCTCATCGCATTGATAGCGGCGACATCGCCCAGGGGATCGGCAAAGGACACGGCATGAATCTCAACGCTCCTCGCCAAGCGCGAGAAGATGTTCAACGTGCGTATTTTTCCGCCTGTATCCGCCGGAAACAACGGCCCAGGCAGCGTCAGTAGCATTCTCATGGATTTGTGATTCTTCGCGAAAGAAAGTGCCGTCTCCCCGGTCAACCAGCGAGAGCGGCAGCACCCGTGTCAAAGGCTTGCGCGGGGATGAGGCTGCGATCACCATCCAGAAAGACCCGGCTCCATAACTCAAAGTTCAGAAGCCGCCAGCAACCCTCGGTAGCGGCCGCGTGTCCGTTCTGGTGAGCGCTGAGCAGTTTTCGGACGTATGGCGCCTGAATGATTCCCCGTTCCGCCGCCCGCCCATCCAAGAGGATGTTCCGCAGTTTGTCAGACAATTGATTCCTTAACCATGGCCGAATTGGCGTGGGAAAACCCTTCTTGCTGCGACCTACTATTTCCGGCGGTAGCTGCTTCGCCATGGTCCGCCGCAAGAGGTACTTACCCGAGAAGGAACGTATCTTATAACGTGCGGGAGTCTTCGCCGCGAATTCGACTAGCTTGTGATCGAGGAAGGGCACCCGGCTTTCAATCGAATTGGCCATGCTCATCTGGTCTTGCTTCATCAACAGCTCGACCAGATAAGTCTTCATGTCCAGGTAGAGAAGCTGATTCAGGACATTTCCCTTTGCGCCAGGGACAAAGAACCGCATCGAACTGGCATACGCACTGACCTCTCTCAGTTCCTCGCGCACTTGTTCGGTAAACAACTCCGGCTGTTGGTCCTGGGGAAAGACTGAATAAAAGTTATCAAAGTAGAGTTTTTCAAAAGCGTCCGGATGATACAGAAACGTATGCTGGAGTTTGCGCCGGATCCCATCGGGCAGTAAGCCAGACGCCAAGGTCTCCCGCACCAGCCGCCGTAGTCCAGATGGAACCAATCTCCTATAGGGCGCACCGCCGAGCAGGTTCCAGAGTGTAACGCGATACTTCAAGTACCCCGCCCAGACCTCATCCGCGCCTTCACCACTCAACACAACTTTAACCTTCTGACTGGCAAGACGCGAGACGAAATATAACGCCACACTGGAAGGCCAAACCAATGGCTCGTCCTCATGCCAAATCAGGAGCGGTAAGCTCGAAAAAAAGTCTTCCGGCCGCAGGATGATTTCGTGATGCTCTGCGCCAATATGCCGCGCCATCAAGCGGGCAAATGGCAGCTCACTATATTTTTCGTCGGCAAACCCGACCGAGAACGTCTGAATAGGCGCCTTTTGCAGGTTCGTCGCCACTGCCGCGATGGAACTTGAATCAATCCCGCCACTCAAAAAGACCCCAAGCGGAACATCGCTCCTCAGATGAATCCGGACTGTGTCGGTGAAGAGCTCATGAAACTGCTCCACATAATCAGACTCTCGCATCCCGCACTCTTCGGGGAAGGCACGGACGTCCCAATATTGTTCGATTTGAGGTTTGGGATCAGTCTGGCGCAAATCGATGCGCAAGCGATGCCCAGGCAGGAGCTTGCATACCCCATCAAAGAGTGTCTGCTCGGAAGACATATAGCCCAGGGCAAAGAATTCGGGAAGGGCGCACCGATTGAGGCGGGGGTGGAACCCTGGCAGTTCAAACAGCGCTTTGATTTCGGAAGCAAAAGCGAATTGATTCCCCGCAATCGCATAGTAAAACGGCTTGATTCCCATGCGGTCTCGCGCGCAGAACAGGCTGTTTTTGCGTCCATCCCAGATTGCAAACGCAAACATTCCACGCAGGTGATCGACGCAGGCTTCGCCATACTCCTCGTAAAGATGCAGGATGGTCTCCGTGTCGCTGTTCGTGGCATAGCGGTGACCACGCTCTTCCAGCACGACCCGGAGTTCCGGATGATTGTAGATTTCTCCGTTGAAGACGATCCGGATGGTTCCGTCCTCATTGGCCATGGGCTGATGTCCGCCGGCCACGTCAATAATACTGAGCCGCCGGAAGCCGAGTACGACCGGACCGCAGCGCAGCCTGCCCTCGTCGTCAGGCCCACGGTGATGGAGAACGCTCGCCATGGCGTCGAGATTTCGTCTCTCAATCTGGCGCCCGTCCAGGTCGAGGACTCCGTAGATGCCGCACATGTTCTAGTGGTCCGCCTATGAAAGTGGGATTCGTTGTGTAAATAGTGGCCGCTTGCGAATCGAACAAAATGTCCGATGCTGTGGCCAGCTCAATTAACAGCTTTGTACTGTCAGCATGGAAGGTGTAAGCGTCATGGCCGGTTCATCCGAACAAAGGAATTCGTGGCCGCCTGGCCGCGCAAGCCATTCGCTCCGCGCTACCGCCGTCCTTGAGGCAAAAATGCGCTTGCCACATAGCTCCAAATAACTCCCGTCACAAACAATGAACTGCTTGAGATTCTGCTTCGCATCCATCGAGGCGAACACAAACTGAGCGTCGCTGGCCCAGGGCCCGATTTGCCAACTTCCGAATTGCTTCGCAAAGAAGATGAAGGTTTTCCCCGAGGTCTGCGACCAAACATACGGCTGAACCGCGACGCCGCTGGGTGTTCCTTCGAATACTTGCAACAAGCCGGGAGAATGCGCAAACCGGCCGGCCGGGATGAGCAGGGTCGCAAACTCGGACGGTACATGGGTCCAGCCACTGAGGCGCAAAGTGGGCGCTTGCTCTTCCCGTCCATATACTTCGGAGCGCCGATCTTGAGATATCTCACGAGAGCACCCGGTGTTCGCGCTGAACAACAGCGTCAGATGCTCTTGACCATTCCAAAACTGAGCTCCGCCAGGAATGGCCGAGAGGACTCCGGGGGCAAAATGCCATGCGGCTTCAACCCGGTGCGACCCCTGTCCGGTCAGGACGTCACGAACGAGCCAGAAGTGCGGTTTTAAATAGAAAATGTAGCGATAGTGCCAAACCGGATGAGGCAAACCGGCATATCCACTATGCCATCCCGAAAAGAAGTCAAAGGTTTCTCCAGTCAACCACCGATTCACCTTCACTATGGGCAGATGTTTCCATCCGAAGGGTCCAGCCGGGTCGGCTTGGTTGAGACCATCAATTTGTACCGTGCTGTGAGCGGCGGTTCCGCGGAAAGTGTCTCTCTCGTTGTTGGGACGCACATAGGATAAGGTGCCAGGGTCGATGAGCAAGGGCTGTCCACCCACAGCCAGTTGAACACTTAAGGCATCTGCGTGGCCATGCCCAGCCCTGCCGGCGCCCTGCGGCCCGGCATCAATGACCAGCCGGTGCTCAGCTGGGAACGAACTACACATCACGTAGGTTCCGCTGGATGGAAGCGCGAACGAGGCAACCTCCGGGCTCTCGCCTCGCAAACTCTCGAAGCGACGTGCGCCGTCCATTCCAAGTAACCAGACCGTCTCTTCGCAAAGCTTGCCCACCGCGCTCTTGAAGTCACGGCGGTTGAACAGCACGGAACCCGCAGCAAGCGAATCAGCCAGATGTTCAGTGGCGTTGCGCTGCGGGTTGAACAATCTTCCGCCATCGTCGTCTCCCAAATGGGGGAGCGGGCCCGCGCTTGCCAGGGCAGACAGGACCTCCAGCATCTTTTCGATCGTCCTGTCGAACGATGCCGGGATAGAGATACCATTCACCTGAGCAAGTGTTCTCGCGTGCAGGAAGAAGTCAAGCGCGTAAGCATGGTAGTAGATGGACTGTTCAAAGTGCATGCCGTCCGGCAGGACCTGGCGCTGCGCTTCCTGCAGCACAATACGCCATCCATGTTCCTGCCAGCGTTGCGTTCGAGGGGACCGGGGATTCAGAGTGCCGATGAAGAACAATCCCACTCCCTCGCCCAACAAATGCGTATTCGGTGAAAAATAGGTAGAGAGAAATCGTTCGATATGCCGTGCATTGACTGCGAGCGCGCCAGCAAGGTCGGCCGGGAATCTCTGCGGGACGACGCCGCAGCCCTGCAATAGCTGTGCAACCCATATCCAGGAAAGACTCCGGAACGCGACTTCCAGGCTGGAGCACCAATTGATCCCGACTCCATAAGCGTTCTGTTCCTGCCAGTGATACCACTGCTGGAATAACTCGTCCGCGTAGCGGGTCGTCCCGGTGAGGCGATAGGCTTTTGCCAGGGTGACCAGATGCTGGTGCCGGTTCAATTCCCACGTGATCTTGGCGTCGCCAACCTGGTCAAAATCGAGATATCGGATTTGGAACCATGGAGAGTTCGGTGCACGCTTTCCATGTACAGCATCGACCTGCCAGTCAATGTCCTTGCCCCAATCGACAGCGCGGTATCCGAGCAGGTCGAACCGATGACTGCATATCCGCTCCGCTTGCGCGACGATGTCTTCGACCTCTTCCGGAAGCCGCTGGCGCAGAAAATCAAGAAGGAGTGGCACATCGCTGCATCTGAAGAAAAAACGCCCTGAGCCTTCTGACGCCGGCCTGTGATCGTCGTTGTGCATATGCCGTCCGATACGACCTGCAGCCAGGTCCCAACGCTTCGCTATTTCCTGGTACGCCCGAACGCGCAACTCATCCCAGCCCATACCGGCCACTCGCTGGCAGCGCTCCCACACGTGGCTGCTGCTATGCGACATGGCCAAAGGTCCTTTCCCGACCCTCTCCGCGTACGATCGAGCCGCGAAGTAACCAGTCAACGGTTTTCGAAACGTTGTCTTCCGCAGCCAGCAGGCTGGTTCTCTCTCTTACCTGGATGTCAGATTTCATCAAGTCGACTAGCTTTGCGCACAAATCCGCTGCATCCCCCGCGCGGTATCTGAACACGCCAGGTGGACGATGGCCATTCTCGCTGGCCACGACCGGTATGCCCAGGACGAGCGATTCGAGCACGGACGAAGCGACGCCGTCGCAAACAGGTGTCCGGATATAAGCAAAGCTTCGGCTCAACAACGTCAAGAACTCGTCATGACTGAGGTTCCCCAGGAGAAGCAGACTCCGGCGCTCTTCCGCCGGCCAGCCGCTCACAAAGTCACTCATAGACGGCAGTTCGTTGAATGGAAAACCGAGCCAGACGAAACCTGCGTGTTCGTATTGTTGCCGGAACCGCACCATGGCCTCACGCAACACGGGGAGCTGGTATTCGGGACGAAAGCAAACATTGCAGAAAAAGACCGGACGCCGGCTCCTTAGAAATGCTTCGGTCTCTTGGGGCAGTGGCGTTTGCCGAAACTGTAAATGCTGTACGGAAAACGCCGGAATCGCGACTACGCGCTCCGGATCAACGCCATACTGTTCAATGGCGCGCTTCACAGGCTGGTTGTTACAGGAAATCCGTCCAGACAGCTTGAACAGGACCTGATACGCACGTCGCGTCCAACACTGGTATTGGCGGGGAAAGTATTTCTGCTGCAAGCCGCCGCGCCAACTCAAGGTCACGGGACGGCCAGCCAATCGCCCCACCAACGCAGCCATCAGGGCCAGAATGTACCCAGTCCTGGACTGGCCGTTGACATGCACCTGAAAACGATGGCCTTCCAGGGCAAAACGGATGAGCTTGAATAAATAGTCGAATCCGTTTTGGACATCCGTGTACTCCGGGCTCTTTTCTGCATGGTTCGCGCCCAGATTGAGAACATCACAAACGTAGCCGCGGCGCCGAATCTCTTCGACCAGCAGCTTTGTCTGGACCGACCAGCCGCAAAATGGCGGTGGATAGTTTCCGATCTGGAGAATCTTTTCCCTCATAACCAAGCCCCTGTATCCGGAGCAAGCGAAATCAGTTGTGATGCTCCTGATACCAGAGCAGGACGAGATCTGCGCGACGGCCGACCCCGAATTTCTCCAGAACATTGGAGACATGGAATTTCACTGTTCGCTCAGAGATCTTCAAGTTTGCCGCAATCTCTTTGTTGGAGCGGTTCTCCAGGAGACCATCCAATACCTGGGTTTCCCGCGGACTCAACCTTGCTGATCGAGCGGAGCCCTTTACTTTGAAACCGGAACGAGTGATGGAATCAACAAAGGCTGAAAGCAGAGCGCGCGGAACCCAGAGACCTCCCGCGGCCACCGCTTCCAAAGCACGCGCCAATTGGGCAGTGGCATCGGTGTACCGCAGTAACCCTTTCGCCCCCAGCCGTAAGAAGGCAGACGCGTTCTGCTGGTCAAACTTCTCAGCTACTAAAACCAGATAGGACTCCGGGTAACGCTTGCGGATCGCTGTCGCCATGGCTTCGGTTACTGGGTTCGAAGCATGGGCGTCGAGCACGTAAACCGTTGCGGGTGGTATGGGGATTTGTTGAAGCTCTTCTGCAGTCGGCGCGCCGCCAAGTTGCTGTACCTGGATGTGAAAGTCGGGTTCAGTAAGCGGCCGCTGCAGTGCCTCAAGTACCAGCGGGTGCCGGGAGATCAGGCAGACTCCCAGTGCGGATTCTCGGGGGGTTGTACGGGCCATAGAGTTACAAAGCAGGAACGAGCAACCTCGCCGCAAAACAATCGTATTACCGGCTTCGCCAATACACAACGGAGGTGCGCTCACGATAAGGCCGGGCGAGCGAGGGCTGATAAGGCTTGACGGCGGCACCCGGCGAGCGAAATCGCGCGCGCTGCGCGTATCAGCCATGGCGTTACTGTTGTTCAGGGACGTTGACGGATGGTACAGGCCCTTCATCCTGTCCCTTGCTTGTTCTTCTGGCCAGCTGTTTTCCATGCGCCTGCGGCATAAACTGAATCTCGATCTCACAAAAATCACATTCGGACAAAGGGTTCTCCTTTCGCGGAGGCAATTGTGACCATTCGTCATTGGGTTCGCAAATCTGCTCTTGCTATGGCGTTAACCGCACTTCTTCTGAGTGTCGGGTGCGGAAATAACTCTTCCACTCCGCAAAACCCCTCTCCCCGGTCGAGCCAGCTTGTTCTACCCTCGGGAGTTGTGGATTTTGGCAGCGTTCCCGTGGGGAGCAGCAACAGTCACTCGATTACCATCACAAATCAAGGGACCAGAAGTGTAACGGTGTCGCAGATCAACACTTCGGGCTCTGGTTTCACTATGGCCAGCCAGACCCTTCCCGTAAGTCTTGCCGCCGGACAAAGCCTGAGTGTCGTCATCAAATTTTCACCGTCTTCTCCCGGCAACGCTTCCGGTCAGATCTCATTGATCAGTGACGCCTCGAACAGTCCTACTTCAGCTTCTCTGACGGGATCTGGGGTCAGCCCGGCGGCCCCTCAACTCAGCGCAACTCCTGGTTCGCTGATCTTTGGGAGTGTAGTTGTGGGGACCACTTCCAGTCTGTCGGGAACCATTACTGCTTCGCAAGGGACCGTCACCATCTCTTCAGCCACGATTACCGGAAGTGGCTATTCGTTGCGTGGTTTGAGCTTTCCGTTGGTGCTTCAGGCAAGTCAAAGCGCGACGTTTGGCGTGGACTTTACGCCGCCGACCGCTGTGGGGCTGCCGGGCACGATCGACTTTGCCAGCAACGCCGTGAATTCTTCGCTCAATATTTCTCTGTCTGGAACAGGAAGCGCACCACCGCCGCCGGGGGCACTCTGCGGTCGACAAGACGATGGACTGATTCATTTGCCGCCCAACTACAGCTGCGGACTGCTGCCTTGCAGCGCGAATCCTTTTTCGCCGCCGATTAAAGGCGGCTCCTTTGTTGACCCGCAATACGGATGCTCGGTTCGCCGTTTGACCGACGCGGTAGGTGACCGCCTCGGCACGGCAGCTCATCACGATTACGGGACGATTACGCCAATCAATGCCGACGATACGTACGTGATGATCAACCTGGAGAATGGAAGCAAGGAAATCGTCGATGTCTCCGGACAACTCATAGTACCCGCCAGCAACATGCCCGGAACGAACTCCCCGCAGGCGCCCTGGGACATCTCCATTCCAACCCGCTTCTACTACACCGTCGGCTCCGCCATCCGGCACGCAGACATTTCCGGACTTCCCGGTTGTGCCTCCACTCACAACTGCGGCGTCAGCGTGACTGTCCTTCACGACTTCGCCGGCACTTACGCGAGCGTCCAGATTCCCGACGAGGAGGACGTATCCGATGATGGCGATCACTTCTGGCTGGTGGGCGATACCAGGGCTTTTCTCTACACCATCAGCACAAATACCGCTGGTCCGGCAATGCCGGTGGGAACAAAGGACAACGGTGGCGGGTGGCACAAGATCCAAATCATGCCGTCGAACCGCATGCTGATGACGTGGGGTCCCAATGGTCCGAGCCCCGGCGCCGGGCAGGAGGTTTATAACGCGGACACCACGCTCAATTGGCACATGTTTGACAACACTATCCATACGGACTGCGGCAAGGACCTGAACAATAATGAAGTCTGCGTGGTGGCCCGAATCCCCGACGCTGCCGGCGGAATCAACCCGGCCAACGCCTGTCCGACCTGGACAGGAACCCAGGATGGCGGGATCGATATCATTAATATGTCTTCGCATGCGGCTCAATGTCTTGTCGATGTAAATTGGGCGGACACGGAAATCAGTTTCAGAGATGGCGGCGTCGCGGCAGGCTGGGTATTCATTACATTCTTCAAGTCCGGGACGTGTAACACTTACTCCTGCTTCGACACAACGATACCCGCCAATTTGGATGTCCTGTGGGCAGCGCACTGGGTGCATTTTGCTGAAGAAGGCCTTCTGGTTCGCATCGACAATAACAATGGTCCCAATAAGCAGCGCTTGTTCCATACCAGGTCGCGGTCGTCAGAGTATTACTGGGCGATTCCTCGCGGGGCCATCAGCCGCGATGGCAAGTATGTCGTATTTGACAGCAACTTTGACATTTCCAACAGCGGCCTGTCGAGTTACACAGATGTCTATATAAGTAAGGTCCAGTAGCGTAGGACCTTTTGCCTACAAGATCGCCGGTTCGAGCTCTGGTCGTGGGAGCAATGCATCGGACCCGTTTACGGATGCCGTCTCGCGGCCTGTTGCGCGCTGTGCGCTCCTGGACACGACCGGAGAGCGCAGATCAATGACAATTTGGCCAGGCCGACGGAGACGCAACAATTCTTCTGGGTTGAGCGCGTTCGTGACAACAACGATTAACTCTGCTGCGGCAATGACTCCCTCCAGGTCACTCGAGAGCAAGGCTCCAATATGAGGGATCTGCTGATCGATGAATTGGCGGTTCGACCCCGCCAGCCGCCCGAGCGAGACCTCGCGGTCCCAAATACGAATTTGACACCCTTCACTAAGGAGGCGTTTGACCAGTTGCACCGATGGGCTTTCCCTCAAGTCATCAGTTCCCGGCTTAAAACTGAGGCCCAGAACGGCAATGCTTCTCCTGTTCGTCGACAACACGGCATCCACAGCCCGGTCCAGGTGTGCCTGGTTGCTGGGGGTGATCGCCCGCAGGAGGGGCGCGTTCAGATCGAGTTGCTTAGCGCAGTAGTTAAGGGCGCGAACGTCTTTCGGTAGACACGAGCCGCCAAATGCGAAGCCGGGTGTCAGGTAAGCCGGGGATATGTTCAGTTTGGTGTCGGCCATGAAGATCTTCATCACCGCCTGGTCGTCCACATCCAGATGCCGGCAGAGTGCTCCGATCTCATTGGCGAACGTGACTTTTAGTGCGTGGAAGGTGTTACAGACGTACTTCACCATCTCCGCCACTTCCAACGATGCCTCCAAGACATGACTAGAAATGTCACGATACAGCTCACGCAATGGTTGCAAATGTGCGGGGTCATCTGCTCCCAGGACAGTCATTGAATCTGAGAAGTCCGCAACAGCGCTGCCCTCACGCGTGAACTCAGGGTTGACACACACAGCAAAATCAGCTCCTGCCCGCTTGCCACTGGCCGCCTCCAGGGTGGGAATGACCAAAGACCTGGCTGTTCCGGGCAAAACGGTGCTGCGGAGGACAACCCAATGGAAGTCGTTCTTGGCACGCAAGGCTGTACCAATTTGTTCGCAAGTGCGCCTGACGATACTAAGGTCCAACTGTCCGTTGGGTAAGCTCGGCGTACCCACGCAAACGAAAGATATCTGGGATTCTCCCACCGCGAAGGCGTGGTTCGTGGTTCCATGCAATCGGGAACTTTCGCGGGCCCGGGTGATGATCTGGTCAAGCCCTGGTTCGAGCACAGGGGCCCGGCCCGACTCCAGCATCTCGACCTTGTGCGGGTTAACATCCACGCCCAGCACTCGATGGCCTGCTCGGGCAAAGCAGGCTGCGGTTACAGCGCCGACGTAGCCCAACCCAAAAACACTAATATGTTTCATGATGTATTTGTCCTTTTGCGATGTGCGAGCTACCCGGGATGTTGGTACTGAGGTGGCCGGGAGATTACGTCGACGATTGCAGTGCTCAGCACCTCTGCGGGGCTGTCACGGTACTGGGGGGCCAAAGGAAACCCGTTCGTGAGAATCTCCAGAGAACGCTGGTCTCTGTGCGCCTTCCAATGAACAATATCTTGCGGCACTTTTTCGAACAGAGCGCGATATTGGTCCTCACGAAGCCGATTGTGATATGACCAGGACGTGCCGGCGTAGCGCTGCCAATCCTCATCCGTAAACTGCAGGAAGTTCACCTGGGTGATTGAAGGATCTACCTGCGCGAAATGATCACTCAGATCGATGTGATGGTAGGCCACTCCACGGTCGGACAAGAGGCGATTGGCTTCCCGCAGGATCCCTTCCAATATCGGACCCGGAATGTGTTCGAAAACCGTATAGGAGTAGTGAACATCAACCGTGCGATCCTGAAATCCAGTGTGGGAGCAATCGCAAGGTGCGTGATAATCGATGCCAGCCGTGGTGAGCAGATCCTCAATGCTCGATACCTGCCTGAGAGCGGCCAGCCGCCTTTCGAGCAGAACTGGATCGACCGGATGGAAAATGCCGCGAACCTTGTCTATATTCTCACATACGTACCGAACCGTATCGAGTGCGAGCGGCTTCATGAGATAACGGTTCAGGTCACATGTAACAATCCTCTGCGCGCCACAGAGATACAATCCAATCGGCAAGTCCAGGCGCCAGCCGGTACCCACTTCCATTACGGAAGCACCTTCGATCTCATACCCGTAGCCGCGCAGCAGCTCCGCCATACGGACCGCTTCTTTCAGAAGAAACCCATGGTCATAGCCTTTAATCAGCTTCCCACAATGGCGCTGCAGCTGGCGATACAGGGCTTGCTTTCCGACTGGAACGCGCGCGCAGGCGCGTTGCACCGCTGCCTTGATTTTCCAATTCACTCGTAGATCCTCAAATGGCCAGTTTTCATCAGCAAAGTGCCTCGCGATAGAGCCGGTCAAATTCTCCGATGAGGCGATCAAAACTGAAATGCATCCGCATGTCGTCCTGGCCTGCTCTGGCGAGCTTTCTTGCCAATCGAGAGTCTTGCAGTACACGGAGAATCGCCGCAGCAAGGTCCTCGGGACTCCGTGGAGGCACCAACAAACCGTTCGTTCCGCCTTCGATGACTTCCTTGTTTCCGCCAACGGAGGTGGCGACCACTGGCAAGCCGGCCGACATACTTTCCAACAGAGCATTCGAAAACCCTTCGGCTTCCGACGGCAATACCGACAGATCGCAACACGCTAACAGCTCGGGAACATCCGTGCGACGCCCAAGGAACACGATATTCTTTTCCAGCCTCGCGTCTTTAACCTGCGATTCCAGCCTGGGTCGTTCCGGTCCGTCGCCAATGAGAAGAAAGATCGTCTCAGGTTCCACCTGGCAAACATTGCGGGCCGCCGAGATCAAACAGGCGTGACCCTTCACGGGGCTATACATATTCGCCAGGACTGCAACGAGCTTTGAGCGTTCGCTGATATTCAGCAGGAGTTTCTGCTTTTCCTGGCGAGTAGCGGTGAACCGCTCGACGTCCACGGCGTTGTAAACAACCCGGATTTTCTCCGGGGCCACGCCGTCTCTTCCAGCCAGAGTTTCCCGCACCGCCCGCGAATTCACGACCACTCGAGTCGAAAGCCGGTAGATGAAGCGAATCAGTTTGTTTCTCCAAGGCGTGTACCACTCGAGATCGGCGAGATACCGTCGACTGGAAATGATGACTGGTGTGCGAACCAACCAGCCAGCCGGAACACCCAGAAGGTTTGCCCACAAATCGTGCGCGTGGAGCACACCAAATCCTCCGCTGCGGAGAAATGCCGCCAACCGCAGCAACTGGCGGGCCCCGTGGAGAGATAGAAACGTTTTTCTCTTGCGAAACTCAACCACCGGAATGCCCGCTTCCTTCAGAACTGGCAGTAAGGGACCTTCTGCCCGAAGGCAACCGACCGTCACCTGATAACCGAGCTTGTGTTGTCGCAGCGCCGTTTGCACCATTTGATTTTCCGTGCCGCCAATATTCAATGCAGTCACGAAATGAAACACGCGTATTCTGCCCTTGGTCTGCGGGCTTGGAGAGGACGACGCGCATGACTGATCACTGTGCCTCATCGCCAATTGAGTACGGTGCGCAGGAGTGGTCACGGGATTGTGAACGAGTGTATCTGGCATGACTCAGGACCGGTCGACCTTAGTTTGGTAAACCCTTCGCTGTCGGCAGTAAATCAAGGGACCTTAGTCCGTCCGCTCTCGCTTCTGTCGCAGAGGTATTCGGCTGAGCCGGAAGGTGAAGATGCGCCCGCCCCGGCCGTGGTCTGGCCCAACCCATGGCTGCAGATCGGTCATGGGTCGCCTGCTCCAGAAAATTCCGGTGCCAGAGCTCGAAAACGAGAAGGTGCCAGAGCTCCCATGCGCGGTCTCGGATTCCGTCGCGGTGTTCCCGGATGCGGCGCTCAAGTTCACGCCGGTTGAAATACCCTCGTTGAATGGTTCTTGGCTCCAGCAGCAATTCCAACAGTGCTGGCATCGGGTGCGCCCTGAACCAATGCACTAGCGGCATGGAGAACCCCTGCTTTCTCCGATACAGAACCTGACGGGGAACGCCGAGCCGTTCGGCCAGCCGTTTGAGAATGTACTTGGATTCACCGCCGCGGAGCTTCCAACTTGGCGACAGGCGGGCGGCCCACTCAACCAGGCGGTGATCCAGCAAGGGCGCCCTTACTTCCAGCGAAGTGGCCATGCTCATGCGATCTACTTTGGTCAGTATGTCCCCAGGCAAGTACGTCTTGGCGTCAAGGTAGAGCAGTTCGCTCAGCGAGTCGGACGCCGTGCGCCCGTCAAAATAGCGCCTGAAGCGATCATAAGGTGACGCCTGCGAGTCGGCCCACTCCACAAAATCTGTCGCGAAAAGCGAACGTTCTCGAAGACATGCCGGCAACAACGAAATACCGTCGAGATAGCGCTCCCGTGACGCCAGAGAAAGGTTGAATACAAACCGGCGCCCTGGCCATCCGGTTGGAACGTGGGGATGAATATGAGTGCGATACCAGTTGCCCGTTCCTGGAGGAAATAAATGAATCCAGGACCGTCGTAAATGGGATTGATAGCGGTCGTACCCGGCAAAGAGTTCATCGCCGCCGTCTCCTGCAAGCGCCACCGTTACGTGCTGACGGGCCATGCGGCAGACGTGAAACGTCGGCACCATGGAGGAGTCGCCGAAGGGTTCTTCGAGCGAGCAGGTCAATTCGTTGAGAGTTTTTTCGATATCAGGTTCGACAATGATTTCATGGTGTTCCGTTCCAAAATGCTGCGCCACGGCGCGAGCATGCTCTGCTTCGTTGAAATCCTGGTTGGCAAAGCCAATCGAGAATGTCTTGACCTTGCGCGAGCTGAACCGCGCCATCATCGCGACGACAACGGAGGAGTCGACTCCCCCACTGAGCAATGCTCCCAAGGGCACATCACTTGCCAGGCGGAGTTGAACCGCGGTGGATAGATGGTGCTCCAGCCCTTCGAGGCACTCGCCTTCCGACTTGGGCTCGTAGACGCCGTACTTAGGCAGATCCCAATACTGACGTACTCGGATTTCGCCCCCGGACATCTCCAACAGATGGCCAGGTGCGAGCTTGTGAATCTGCGAGAAAGCGGTCAGTGGATCCGGGATGTACCCGAAGTGAAAAAAGTTGAGCAAGCCATTGGCGTCAAGATTGGTCAGATCAGGGCCGCCCGCCAACACGGCTTTGATCTCAGACCCAAACAGAAGACGGCCTTTGGTGATCGCATAATGAAGAGGTTTCTTGCCGAGACGGTCTCTTGCCAGCAACAGGCGTTGCTTGCGCTCGTCCCAGACTGCGAAGGCGAACATTCCCCGCAAACTGTGCACGCACTCGGGTCCATATTCCTCGTATAAGTGGACGATTACCTCGGTGTCAGTGTTGGTGTAAAAGCGATGACCCCGTTCCTGGAGGCGCAACCGCAGCTCGGAGAAGTTATAAATTTCTCCGTTAAACACCACCCAGATCGTGCGGTCTTCGTTGTGAATTGGCTGCCGACCAGTCGAAAGATCGATGATGCTCAGCCGTCGCATGCCCAGACCGGCACGGCCGCGGGCATAGATTCCCTCATCGTCCGGTCCGCGGTGCACGATCGTCTCGCACATGCGGTGCACATCAGCCGCATCGACTGGATCGTTGTTATGAAGACCGACAATCCCTGCTATTCCACACATAGTTGACCGTCATCGAGCAAGATTGAATGAGACATACGGAAGTCGGGGACTCACGTCAACGAGACTTGAGGCTTCAATTCGCGCACTTCTCGAAGCCTTTTCGCCAATGCTTCCAGGATGGCCATGGAAAGCCAGCTTCTACTGCTATACGGGGCAAAAAACATCAGCAGAAATAATGTCAAGGCGTAGATCGCTGCCGCAAGCAGCAGAATAAACAGCAAGGCCGGCCAGGTGTCCACGACGCAGACCGAACGGAGGACCAGGAGCGTCGCGGCCGTTGGCAGCACAGCAAAGCACGGTTTCAAACATGCCTCTTTTAAGTAAGCGCCAAACGGCAACCCCAGAATCTTGCACAAATGACGGGGAAGAAGTACCAGGCTGGTAAGCATCAAGGTCACTGCGATGGCAAGGGCAAACCCGACCAAGCCCCAGATTCGCAGACAGACGCTTCCGATGACAACAATACTTAGACCTTCTCCCAGCCGGTACCAAACGAGCTTCTTGTGCCGTTCCATGCCGAACAACATGGACTGCGCAGAACACTGCGTTGCAGATGTCCCCAGTCCGAGCGTCAGGAGTACAAGGAGAGAGTACGTCGACGATGCATAGCGGGGGCCGACCCAGAGCGAAAGGAGGTCTCTGCCAAAGACCAGGAGAAAAACGGCCAACGGCACAAGAATCAAAAAGCTGCTTTGCACGCTGAGCTGGATCAACCGGCGCAGGGTGACGAAGTCATTTTTCGTCTCCAGCTGGCTCGAGATGGGATTGATGATCTCGGTCATAGTCCCGATCCCCTCAAGTAATGGGGAGAGTAACTTCGCGGGAAGAGAAAAAATAGTCACCGCAGCGGGCATTAGAAAATTACCAATGACAACGGGGTAGGCATAGTTTCTCAGGTTCTCTCCCGCCCCGACTGCGAAGCTCACTGACCCGTATCGGAATAAATCGCGCAAAACGCTCTTCCGGACCAATCCGGGGCGGAGGCTCATATCCGGAAACGCTCGCAGCGCAAGGGGGACCTGTGCCGCCTGAAACAGCAGATTCGGCAAAAGTGCAGCCGCTCCCACCAGGAACAATCCGCCTCCGGCCCGGAGCGCGGCCACGACTGCCCCGACACGCACCAACAGGGTCAAAATCCGCAGGATGTAGACCTGATCATACCTGGCGGCCGCCTGCAACGATGCGCCGAACAACATGAGGGGAAAGCTCAAACCTTGTATGATCCCCGCCAGAAGAAACAAACGCTGAAAGGGTTCGATGAGATTGCTGTCCATGGGAAAGAGCCGCGGTAAGCTGGCAGCCAGCAGGAATGAAACACCGATAAACAGGACACAAAGGCCGCCATAAAAATAGAAGGCTGTGGCAACAATTCTGTTCACGCCGTCCTTGTCGCCTAAAGCGTTTTCACGGGAAACGTATCGCAAAATTGAAGCCCGCACGCCAACGTCGCCGAGCCCGTAGTAGTTGACGATCGTCGTCACAAGTACCCATAGACCAAATGCTTCATCGCCAAGATTTCGCAATACCACCGGAGTGAGAACGAACGCAACGGCTGCGTTGGCCAGTACCGCGATCCAGCTCGTGGCTGCCGCCCGTAAGAAAATGCCGATTCGAATCACGGTTTACGATCTTGCTTTGCAACGTACGGCGGTTCCGCGCAAGAAACATCTGATGTTATTTTCCGCTCCCGGCCCAATCGGGCAGAGACGGACGCTCAGGCTTGGCGAGCTGACGCTTCCGAGGACTGCTCACGCTTCCGTGTCCCGTGCTGGCGTAGTACTGGGAGTAATACTGTCTGTGAGTGTCCTGAAACGTGTTCATCACGACCCCCACCAGCCTCAGGTTCTCAACGCTTTCCATAGTCTCTCGCAAAAGCTTCTTGGGGGTCGTGCCTTGCCTGACGACCAGGAGGGTGCCGTCCGCATGAGTGACCCAGACATGCCCGTCGGCAACGGGCGCAAGGGGCGGAGAATCGATGATGACCCACTCAAAGGATTCAGCAAATTGGGCCAACATGTCGGACATCCACTGCGATTGCAAAATCTCGAGGGGCTGTCCCTCTGCCTGGCCGCCTGACAAGTGCCACAGAGAAAGCCCTTCTACCCTCGTCAAGCAGTTGTCAATGGTTGCGTTCGTCTGCCAGCAGTCAGTCAGGCCCCGCGCGGTGTGTGTGCCGAAAAGATCTTTGAGCCCTGACCTGCGTAGATCGCCGTCAATCAGGAGTGTTCTCTGGCGTCGGGCCAGGGTGATCGCGAGGTTGGCCGAAATCAGGCTCTTTCCTTCGCCCTGGATCGCGCTGGTGATCACAAGCTTCTTCAGGTCTCCTTTGCTCTGAAAATATCGCAGGCGGGCGGCCAAGGTACGAAATTTTTCAGCTCCGACACTGGCCTGGTCTGCCAGCGCCACCAGACGCGGTCCGGCCACGGCCCGCAATGTCCTTGCAGTGAAGCGGGGCAGCACTTCTGGTGACGTTTCGGGAGTCAGAGAGGCCTGGCTCGCCGCGGCGGTCGAGCCGCCATTCATTCTTTGAGCGTTGTTGTCCATAAACCAATTTCGAAAGATCAATTTCGGAAGTACGCGACCAACGTCATTGCCGGTATGACGGCCAGGAGCACCGAGGCCGTTACCATCTCCAGCCTCAGATACCGGCTTGCCCGCAGTTCCTCACTCTCGGTTTGCAGAAGCGGAACTCCAGTCAGGATGGGCGCGGATATCAAATCGCGCACATCTTGCTCTTCATAGATCCGCGCATCGATCGTCTCCATCAGAGCGGTGAGAGCAAGCGCCAAGACCATCCCGACGGCCAGGCCGAGCAGGCTGAAAGTGAGCCGGCTGGGCTTAAACGGCTTTTGCGGAAGATTGGGAGGATCAATAATCCTGAACATCTCTCCGCTTTGACGCTTTTCCAGGCTCGCAGCCATCTCCGATTGGTTCTTTTTGGCCAGCAGCGATTCGTAATTGGATTTTGCCTGGCCATAATCGCGGGTGATTTCCGCGAGCTGCTGATCTCTTAGCGGCATCATGTTCAAGCGGCTCTGGTAAACCTCGATCTGCCTTTCGAGCTTTCTGATTTCGCGCTCCCGATGCGTCATCTTCAGCCCGGCGTCTCCGGCCTGGCTCTTGATCTGAGGACTGCGCGCAGTTTGGTGAAGGCTGTTTGCGTCGTTTTCGGACGCTTGCGAATTCCTTCCGGTATCTACTTCGAGGCGCTGCTTTAACCGTTCTGTAGCCGCGATCTTCTCTTTGACTCGCCGGACGTCCGGATGGTTAGGCGTGTAGCGAGCACTGAGATCAGCCAACTGGGCCTTGAGTCTGCTCAATTGTCCATCGGCCGCCGCCGGAGTCGCAGCCTCCAGCGTCTGGTCCTCACCACTACCTTGAGAGGGGACCGGCAGGTAAAGACTTTGTTGGTTCGTTTCATCCAGCGCTTCCGAGGCCACCTGCAGACGTGTCTCCAGTCCCGCGAGTATTTGTGTGGTGACCGCTGCCTGTTCCGGCAGTTCGCCCAGATATCTGGCCTTGAAGTCTCGCAGACGCTCTTCCTGCTGGGACAACTCCCGGCGTGCGTTCTCCACCTGGCTCTCCAGGAACTCCGTCGTGTTGTCCGACACTTTCTGCCGGCTGCGCATATTTTCATCGATGAATAACGACGTCAGCTCATTGGTCACTTGCTGGGCCACAAGAGCGTTTGGAGCGGAATACGAGATCTTGAATGCCGATAACTCCCCCGGGCGTCCGGAAACCACGTCAATCTTGATGTCGCGCCGCATCTGCAGCACCAGTCCGTCAGAGTCCGCTGGTCCGCGGCCGTAACCATAGAGATGAAACCGGCTGATGATTCCTTGCAACCTCGTCCGGCTCAGTATCTGTTGCATCATGCTTTGCAGCCGTTCTTGCATGTCAGAAGAGATGTTAGGGACCACGTACTGTTCCATTACTCTCTGCGGTTCCACGATAATCACCGTCTCGGAACGATACTGCGGGGTCATGAAAAAACTGGCTGCGAGCACGAGTATCCATCCCAGAAAGAGAGGAAGCACAAGCCACCAGCGACGGCGACGGGCGATCACCCAGTAATCTTCAAAGGTACGCTGGGATTTTCCGGGAAGATGCTGCATTCCGTGTTTCTCCTTACCTGCCAAGCCGCGCCCTAAAGTCATATCCCAGTGAGACCGAAAACCGATTGTGGTCTGCCGCCAAACTCCCTAACCCAGGAGAGTCAGCTGACTGATGGACCCGCCAATACTTGAACGTAATCGTCATGTCCCGGTTCAAGGGCCGAGTCAAGCCGGCCGCGGCCCAAACGAACGAGAGAGTACTCCGGGGCAGATCCAATGTCGCGTTGCGGTCGTAGGCGCCCGCGAGATCGGCGGTCCAGCGCGGCGTAATTGGGCGGTGCAGCTCCGCAGTCACGCTGGAAAGCGATACGGCGCCCAGCAGCCCGCTCTCATTACTGATCTGGCGATAGAGGCCCAGCGCGAGACGCGTGCCCGCCGCGCTCCAGTTGTACGTCGCACCAGCAGCCCAATGCCAACGTGCCGGTAATTCCGAAATACCGCTCAAGGGGAAACGCACGATGCCGCTCCTATCGGTAGCGGCGCGTTCCGGCCCGGCAAAAATCGAAAGTTCTCCACCAGGCGAAAGCGAGATGGTGTGCGTGTAGAAGACACGCTGCACGAACGATGAACGGTCAATGAAAGTCATTCTCTGAACGCCATAATCAACGCGTGCCCACTGACGCCGGCTTAGGTGATGAGAATAGAAGATACCGCCGCCGGCAGAGCTTTCATCACCCAGGAATTGCAAAGGAAGCTGGGTCGAAGTTCCCTGGCCATACCGGAGACTCAAGAACGAACCGCTGACGCCCACCGTACCATGAGGACTCAACGCATAGGTCGACTCTGCCCGCGCTTGCTCACTGGTTCGGTGGGCGCTCGCGGTCAGAAGGAAATCATTCGGTTGGTTGGACGGGCCGCCACCCGTACCGCTCCCGGTTCCATGGAAGAAATCGAAGGGATTTGTGCTGTTTAGGAAGGTATTACTGAAAGCAAATCGAAGCCGTTTGGTCGGCCTGTACCAAAGCCCGAAATCCAACAGATGAGATTGCGAATTATAAGCTGACACCTGTTGGCTCGAAGAAAAACCATTGCTGTAGCTCAGCGTCCATTCCAGCCGGGGTCGAGACACCTTCCAGGTTAAATGCGGGTCAATCACCAACATGAGATTGGCCTGCTTCTTTCTGTTGTCATTGAAAGCGTTATCGTCGAATTCGTTGGAAATGCCCAACCCCAGCGTCAGTGTGTTAGATCGGTACACATCAGCAATCGCTGGAGCCGATTCATCAGGCAATCCCGAGGGCTTCTGCGTTTGCGGGTGTAGAGCAGTCGTGGCAAGCAGGGCGAAGAACGCGATTTGAAGATGCCGTCTGGCCACAAGAGCCTCAGGTAGCTACGGAACCACAATGGTGTCGCGCGGCCGCAGTTCTGGATTTTGATCGAGCTTGGTTCCGCGAATCGCTTCTTTGTAGTTGAACGAAATACGCGTGTGAGACCCGTCAGGATTGGCCCGGAGTATGAAGATCTTTGTGGTCTTGGCGAAATCGCGAAAGCCGCCGGCGATTGCGATGGCATCCAGCACAGTCATCGACTTGCTGAGGGCGTATGAACCTGGGTGCTCTACTTCACCCAGGATATTGAACTTCCGGCTCCGGGCTTCCTGGACAATGACCGTAACTTCGGGATCGGACAGGTAACCTCGCAATTGCTGCTTGATGTCGTCCCGCAATTGGTCCGTTGTGCGGCCGTTGGCGCGCAGGTCGCCTATAAGGGGCAACGAGATTTTGCCGTCAGGACGGACCAGCACGCTTCGAGAGATTTCCGGTTCCTTCCACACATTCACTACCAGAAGATCTTCTGAACCGATCACGTACTCATCTGCGGCTGCCGATGGAGGCTGTGCGTGAGCTGTGGATTTCTCTTCCCGTCCGGGGCCCAGAGCGCTCATCTCAGAACTCAACATCAGTGCCAGAATCACCATCGCTGGTTTGCTCCAAGCAGTCATTACGGCAGCCTTTCTTTCGTTATCTCGTCTAGGCCGGCTCAATGTCATAGCCCTCAAGATTGATCGAGAATGAGACATGTACGCCCTCTACTGAAACCACCAGGCGTCGGTCGCCATTTGTAGCCAGGATCCCCTCCACGCCATCCAATGCGCCTCCGCGCACCCGCACTCTCTGCCCGATTTTGAGCAACGGAAACGGCATCAGAGGCACATCACTGGCCATCAAGGTCCGAATACTTTCAATTTGCACGTCGGGAATCGGCACACCTTGATTGTTCGGCCCCACAAAGCCCAGCGCACCCGAGGCCCCGTAGATCGCCAGGCGGAGAGGCAGATCAAATATCGAGTAAACAAATGCGTAACACGGAAACAGCGGCACCTGTATGACTTTGCGCCGGTCGCTCCACCTGTGCACCTGCTTTAGAAGAGGCAGGTAAGTAGTGACGCCTTTTTCCTGCAGGTCGGATGCAACCTTCTTCTCGTGCCGCGGACGCGTTCGCACCGCGTACCAGTGAGCTTGTTCTCCCACCGCATTTCCCGCCAGCATGGAAACCGTGCTGCTCGCCGAAGACATTACGTTCTCCAATCCTTCCTGCATCTGGTGCAGCTTCGCCCTCTGAGTCCCATCACCTCCGGCTCCTGTTGACTGTTGCGTTGACTTTTCGGAGCCAGTGTCTCGAACTTGGGGGATGGACCCGCAGCACCCTGGACACTTTCCAACGGACCGAACCCGGTCTTTCTAACTCGTCTGAGAACATATGCCTGCTGGTGCTTACGGACAATCCGACGTACGCTGGATTTTTCGTGGAGGGTATCCTGTACCGGAGTACAAAGAAGTACGGAGTCGTATATCAGGGAGGGGTACCCTGGCGCCAACGCACAAACCGGCCTCCCTACATGGCCATTTCGTGCGCCGCTGGCATCAAGTCCCATGTCCGCCAGAACTGCAGCATTTCGGAGGGCGTTCCCAGAGAGACGCGGATGTATTTGTTCATTGCCGGGATACGTGGCGCAACCAGGATATTGTTGTTCTTGAGATGTTCAATGACCTGATCGACCGGTCTCAGGGGGTTCAACATTACGAAGTTGGTATGCGACTCAAGGGCTCGGAGCATGCGGGCGTTGACCTGATTCATGAATTCCTGACGGTCATTGGCGTTTCGCCTGGCAGCCATACTCACATAAACGGGATCGTCGAGAGCTGCGGAGGCAGCCTTCGCTGAAACCACGCCAACGCCCAGGCGCAGACGCTCGGTGGAGAGGCGAAGAGCAACGTCCGCGGGAGCAACAACATAACCGATACGCATTCCAGCGAGACCATGAATTTTTGAGAATGTGCGGGCGACCATCACGCGGCTGTCGTCAAGAGGGTGATCGAGGAACGATGCGTACGTCGAACTTCCGGTGACGTAGTGATGATACGCCTCATCGATAAGTACAAGAGTCTTTGCAGGCAGTTTACGGATAAAGGTCTCTATGTCCTTTCGCGCGGTAAGCGTGCCCGTTGGGTTGTTCGGATTGCATATGTATACGAGCCCGGTAGACGAGTCGCTGCGGGCGAGCATCGCATCCAGATCGTGTTCGTACATCTTATTGAGCGGAACGTTGACGACCGCCGCGCCGGTGCTTTGGGCAAACTCGCCCAGCACGGGGTACGTCGGCGACGCCTGGACAAGTTTTTTCCCAGGTCCGAGAGATGCTGCCGCTGCCATGCACAAGATTTCAGAAGAGCCGCACCCCAGGACGACCCGTTCCGGCTTGACCTGATGGAGTCCGGCAATCTTGTTCAGCAACGAATCGTATTCTGTACGTGGATACCGGTTGCCCTTGGACGATGCGTCCCGCAACGCAGCCAGCACCTTTTCCGACGGACCATACGCATTTTCGTTTCGGGACAGGAAGATCGGCTCCGTACGCGGCTTTGCGGACGGTTCGGGAACATCGCTGGCGAACGCAAAATCGTTCACTGCGCGAAATGCAGCGCCGGCGACAACACTCGCCGCCAGCTTGCTTAGCAGATTTCTGCGTGAGATGCGCATGGCTACTTCTTCCCTTTTCACCTGAGAAAAGGCAGGGGAGGCATTCCCACGCCCAGAGTCACAGTGGTACTGCGCGTGAGTCCTCCACTTCCTCCGGTAATGGTGAGCTGGTAAGAGCCCGGGGGCGTACCCAGGCTGGTTGTAACGTTCATCGTCGTCGAGCCGGAACCCATCAAGGAACCGGGGTTAAAGGTTGCCGTGGAGCCCGGCGGCAGTCCACTCACGTTGAAAGCCACGGATCCGGTGAAGCCCGGCCCGGGAGTCACGGTGGCGGTATAACTCGTACTGCCTCCAGGCAGCACGAGCTGTGAAGAAGGCGTCGCCGACAACGAAAAGTCGGTCACGGTAACTGTGCGCGTGGCGGGCTTCTGGTTCGTGAGGCCGGCGTTGTCTGTTACGGTGAGTGAAGCCACGTGGGCTCCCGGAGTCGAGTAGGTGACGTTGCCAGGGCTTGCAAGAGAGCTGGACCCGGGATTACCACCCGGGAAAGTCCAGGAATACGCAGTAATAGTTCCGTCCGCATCGCTTCCGGTCCCGGAAAAGAAGACTGACTGACCGGGGTTGATTGTTACATCGGAGCTCGGACTCGAGATTGAAGCCGTCGGAGGAAGATCGGCGGACGCCGTAAGCTGGACAAAACTGCCGATCGACGGCACCCCCGCTGAGTTCAAGATGAAAAGCATGTAGTAACCCGGCGGCGCGATGTTGCCGTTCGGTGGTGCCGTAACGCTCAACGCGCCGCTTCCCGCTGTGAACGACAACCCGACAAGCCGCTGGTCCATGTCAAAGGAATGAGTGGGCGCTCCCGGTCTTATCAAGACCACGGAACTGATGCTCGCGGCGTCCTGCGTCTGGACTTGGAACCCGCTTCCGTAAGTCAGCGCACCAGAAGGCACGCCTGTGATTGCCGGTCGCGTCGCCGGGCTGCCGTCAGGGTTAAACAGATAGGCCGGCGAATAGATTTCATTGTGTGGCTCGTATGTACCCCGGGCCGGGTTTCCTCCGGCCACCAGGACCGTCGCATCCGGAAGCAGCAGCGCATTCGAATGATAGAGGCGTGGAAACGAATTCGCTGCGCCGGTGCTGAAGGTGTTCGTCGCTGGATCGTAGATATCGATGTTGAAGCTGGCTGTTGATCCGTCCTCATCGTTTGCCGACCCGCCAAGTGCCACGAACTTGCCGTTGGGAAGGATGGTCGCGTTCATCTCAACCCGCGCCTGGGACATTGGAGGCCCAAACACCCACTGCGGATTGCCAGCCGATAAATCGATGATCTCACTGGTAGCGGTGGCCGGATTCCCTCCACCCATGATCATCACCACCGGCTTGTAGCCATTGGCCGGAGTCAGCGGCAATAGCACCGATGTGCCGTACGTCCGCGTGCCGGAGTAATTGGTCTGCGCGACGTTCGTCGTCCATAGATGTGTTGACGGGTCAAAAATGCTCGAACTGGTCGTGGATCCGGAATAGAAGACGGTACCGTTCGGCAAGAGGTGCAGTCGTGGATAGAGAGGCGGCGTCCAGGGCGCCGGATACTCCTGGCTCCATCCCGAGCCAACTGTGTAAATCTCCACTGCTGTGTTCGTCCCTCCGGTTTCGCTCAGCCCTGAAAATGTCATCACGGTGCCATCGCCGAGCGTTATCGCTGTCGGGTACCAGCGACCATGCGCCATGGTTTGCTGGTCGGCGAAAATACCCGTCGCCGGATCATAGGCTGACGTCTTGAGCTGCCCGAGAAAGGGATCGTATGCCGTGGTACCTCCCACGACGAAGGGACGGCCGTCCGGCAATATGATCATTCCGTTGCAGAACATGTCCCAGCCCAGGGGTTGCGTCGTGATGGTACCGGCCTGGAGGTCCCAAATCGCGGCCGCATAGCTGGTGTTCGACGGAAGGTTTCCCGATCCTGAAACTACGAGCACGTGGCCGTTGTTCATCAGTACCATGTGGACAGGATTGATCGGCATCGTGTAGGGCAAGGTGCCCCATTGACCCTGCACAGCTGCCTGCCCAACAGCTGACGGGCCAAGATATCCCGCCAGCAATACGAGCGCTGCCAGCGCGGTTCGCGCCGCGAACAGCCCGGCGTTCGCCGGCTTCCCCTCGGGGATTGTGTTACGACACCCTGCAAACTGACTTGTGCTGTACATAGCTTCGCCCTCTGAGTCCCATTACTCTGGCCCCTCTTGTTCTTACCTTGCAGTCCGAACTTGAACTTCGTTGAGTGTTGGAAGGTCTAAACCGTTTCTGACAATCAGGAACCGGTCTTGGGCTCGAACAGGAAAATATGCCGGGTAGCGCCTTGCGGCAATCCGGCGTTGGCAGCAATTATTTTGGAGAGGATTCTGTACGAATCTACACGGAACTACGGAGTACGGGATCAGGGATGAATCAAGCCTCGGCGGATCGCGTACCTGACGAGGCCGGCGGTTTCATGGATATTCAGCTTTTCCATGATGCGGGCTCTATGGGTCTCGGCCGTTTTTGCGCTGATGTTCAAGAGTTGCGCGCTCTGCTTGGTTGTCTTGCCTTCGGCAACGAGTTGAAGAACTTGTCGTTCCCGGGGAGTGAGTGGGTCCTGCTGGACATCGCTCTTCGTGTGGAGCGCATTGAACACGGCCTGCGACAATTCTGGACTGACATAGGTCACGCCCTGCATCGACTGCCGAATGGCTTGTACCAGATCTTCCGCGGCATGGGTCTTGGTTACGAAGCCCTTGACGCCGAGCCGAAGCCCCTCCAGCACATACTTGCTCTCATCATGCATGCTAAGAAGGATGGCCTTGGTGGTGGGAGAGTTATGAAGGATCTCCCTGGCTGCGTCCAAGCCATTAAGGACAGGCATATTGATGTCGAGCACTACTACGTCGGGCCGGAATTTCAACGCGAGACGGACCGCGTCCTGGCCATTTTCGGCCTCCGCATTCACGTCGTACCCCTCTCGCTCCAGAAACACTTTCATGCCATCACGAACGATCTGATGGTCGTCGGCTAGCAGGACGCGAATCGGCATGTCATTCCTCCAGCGGTATTCGAATGTTCAATTTGGTTCCCTGAGCGGGGGCAGATTGGATCTCACAATTGCCACCCAGCACCTGCAACCTCTCACGTATGCCCAGAAGCCCCAGGCCGCGCGGTATCTTGCCTGAAGAAACCGCGTCGTAGTCAAACCCCATTCCATCGTCTTCGACCGAACATGCAGCACAACCCGGAAGACGCCACAGCCGGATTTTGACGGCGTGCGCGCGCGCGTGCTTAGCTGCATTCTTCAAGGCTTCTTGCGCAACGCGGTACAGCACTGCCTCAATCTTCAGCGGGAACCGTGGAGATTCCGTGCCCTCTACTGTCACGCGCAGTTTGGTCCTCCGGGAAACTGTTCCTGCCAGAGTCTGGAGCGCCAGCAATAGACCCTGATCTTCCAAAACCGGCGAGCGCAGTTCATGCGACAATCCCCGGAGTTGGTCTTCAATCTGGTCCAGAACTCGCCGTACTTCCTGAAGCCGTTCCCGGAGATGACCCGGCAGCGTGCGACCGATGTCTTCCAGTTGGATGTGTACGGCGGCCAGGAGTTGCCCGGCGTCGTCATGAAGAGCATGAGCGAGCCGTTTAATTTCTGCTTCCAGAGTGTCATTCAGATGTGCCAGCGCCGCGTTGGCCTCCCCAAAAGCCCGGTTGGTCATCTCGTAGGGTGACATTACCTCTTTGAAGAATACCGTTGCCGCTTCAACCACACCGGCGCTTTGCGCTGACGTATCCGATCTCGACACGAGGGGTTGGGAAGCTCTTTGATGCACTTCGATCATTTCCAGAATGGATTTGCCTTCCCCGACCGCCCGCCGGCCCAGTTCGTATCCGCGATGCAAGCAGCCTTCGTCACGCTGCCGCAGATAATCCTGGAGCGCGGCAGAGTACAGCACCTCCAGATCGCTAGCGAAGCGCGGACTCGTTTTTGTGGACATATCGGGCCACCACCACAAGAGCATCATCCACCTTGCGCCAATGTCGCCCGATGATGTTCTGCGCTATTTCCTGCGTTGAAGCATTGATCTTCAGATTGTCGGCGAAGCCGCTCTGAATACCGTCCGTAGCGAAGATCAGCATATCGCCATAGGCCACGGGAAGTACGTAAGCCGCGATGGAGGGCAACGGAGCGCCCACAACTCCTCCGCGGAGCAGCAGCGATTCCTGTCGAGCGCCTCCATAAGCCTCCCTGCGTATAAGGACCCCCTCGACATTGCCCACCCCCAGCCACGTCATTGTATCGTCCGCTTCGTTGAACAGTGCCATGCTAAGTACGGCGCCGCGTGTGCCTTGCAACTGCTGCTGGCAGGACCGCAGCAGGGAGATCAGAGAGCCTCCATTCGCCCGGTTCAGCGCAGACACCGCCAATTCGGCTGGATATGCGGCATCCTGGCCGTGACCGATGCCGTCGACAACCGCCACCAACATGCCTGACGGTACAGTTTTCACGACGCAACGGTCTCCGGACTGCTTCTGTCCGGGAAGGGCCTCTTGTGCGACATTCCATTCAATCAAGGACATGACGTGCCGTCCATTTTTTGGCGATGACCACCGTCCCCTGCCCCACCTGAGATTCAATCTCAAATTCATCCATCAAACGCCGGACACCGGGCAGGCCCAGGCCCAGACTTCGCGAAGTACTGAAGCCGTCCTGGAGTGTCAGCCGGGCATCGGCTATTCCGGGGCCATTGTCCCGAGCAATCACTATGATCCCTTGTTTCTCCCCGGACCGGACAATCCGAACTACGATCTCGCCTTCCTTTGCATACATGACGATATTACGGGCCAATTCCGAAATCGCCGTGGCAATAAGGGTCAAGTCCGTCGAAGAAAAGCCCAGCTTAGCAGCCTCGGTGCGACCCGTCTGCCGGGCGCGGATGATATCGAGGTCAGAAGCGATAGGGATGCGCGTTTCGTGCGCATCATCATTCGCCCCCTTTCTGGGACCCAAACTCGGACGTATGGCGGCGCTCATAGAATTCAGGTTTGCTTCGTCAACTGCAGCTACTCTTTTTGTATACTTCTCGATCCATGCGATTGCGCGTTTCCTCCAGCGCCTTTGATTTGACGGTCCAAGAATGCAAGACCTTCTTCCAGGTCGAGCGCGGTAGCTACACCGGCCAGGTTGGTGCCGAGCCGGACCAAAGAAAATGCGACTTCGGGCTGAATGCCCACAATTACAGTTTCCGCACCGCGCAAGCGGATCATTTGCGCAATATCGCGGAGGGTACGTGTAGCAAACGAATCCATTACGTCGAGTGCGGTAACATCGATGATCACACCCCGCGAACGGAGCTTGCCTACTTGCTGAACGATGCCATCCCTCAGTTGCACCAGGTCTGCGTCACCGAGCGCGGACTGAATCGTGGCGATGAGATACTGGCCCTGTTTGAGAATAGGTACTTGCACGATTCGCCCCCTTATGACCCAGAGGAGTTATCGTTCAATTGCACCACCCTGTAGCCCAGGGCCCGCTCGGCCTCTTCGATGCCGCCTTGAAGATCGCCCACGGTGTTCATCTTGCCCAAGTCCACCCCAATCGTCACCAATGTCTGCGCGATCTCCGGCGACAAGCCGGTGATGATGACCGTTGCTCCCAGCAACCGGGCCGCTTCCACTGTCTGCACCAGATGGTTGGCCACAGTCGCGTCCATCACTGGTACGCCCGTGATGTCAATGACGACGACCTTTGCCCGGTTGGTGCGGATACCCTGGAGCAACTGCTCGGTGAGCTGGCGTGCCCTCTGGGGATCAATGACGCCGATAATAGGTAAAATGAGCAATCTTTCACGGACCTGCAGGACTGGAGTCGATAAGACGCGAATCGCTTCCTGCTGCTCGCGGATGACGCGTTCCCGCTCCTGCACAAATCCCACGGCAACTGTGTTGGCGATCCGGTTAGCCGCGGGCTCGTAGGCGTCAAGAATCCGGTTCAGCAGTCCGAAGTCAGTCTGGTACTTGGCGAATAACGAACGCGCCAGCACGTCGCGCAGGAGCAGCACGATTCCAATGACTTCGTCTGTTTCCACCCCTCGCGGGATAATGCGTTCTGACAGGTTGCGGGCATAAGCTTGCAGCGCCTCAAATGTCCCGCTTTCCAGCGCCTCCACGTAGTTGTCGTAGACGGCGGTCGCCTCAGCGAAGATTTCCTCCTGGCCCATTACCGTAAGCAATTTCGCTTCCGTGATGCGCCGCGCCCACTCTTCCCGGAGTTGCGTGCGGTTCTGGCGGAGGTGCGATACGAGTTCGCGCAACAAGTCCGCAATGTTGTGTGAAACCGCGGTGTTTCTGGTTGCAGTAGCGGGTGTCATCTCTTACCTCCTGGTTGGGGCCCACGTTGTTTCATCGCCATCGGAAATAACTCCTTTTATTTCATACACTTGTTTCCTCAGCGGACCTTAATAATATACACGTCAGAGTAGCTGTTCAAGCCACTGTCGCTGATGCCCATGTTGCTATCGAATACTACGTAACCACCGTCGCGGCTGATGGCCGCGCGGCTCTGTGCCCAGTAGTATTCGGCTGAGCGGGAACGATGGTGCGCCAATCTAAAGACTGCGGAGCCATCGATCTTAACCAGAATTATCTCTTCGTAAAAATGCCGCCAAACGGACGGCCAATCAGCCACAAGACCAGGACTAAAGCAGGAGTAATCCGGACAAGTCCCCTGATCGAAGAGAGAGATAGCCACCCATCCCCGCGCGCTGTCCCTGTAGCTGATGTGCGAGGGCGTCCCGTTTAGATCAATCAGACACGAGATGGCGCGGGGCGGGTCGAGTTGGATCGTGTCGGCCCCTTCCCTGCCGGGACACGCGTCCTGGTACGTGTCGGGGATCCGGGCCACGATCGCAATCTCTTTGCCGCTCAAGTCTCTGCCTACATCCGTGTGAAGGCTGTTGTTAAACATGTGCCAATACAGAGAGCCGTCTGAACTGTAGACTTCCTGTCCGCGGCCGTCCGCGGCGCCATTGCACGCCCAGGTTATGAGCATCTTGTTGGAGGGCGTAATCTGAATCTTGTGCCAGCCACAGCCGGCGTCCTTGTCGCCAATGTTCAGCCCCGGACTCGTGCTATCGGTGCTGATGGTGTACAGGAAAGCCTGGGTGCCCGCAACGATCCACAGATGATCTCCGTCTTCAGATAGGTCTTCCTCGTCAGGAATCACAACGCGCGGATAGCCGGCAAAGGTATGCAGAACCCGGCTCTTCACGGCACGTCCGGAGACCAACCCGCTGTAAAGAGTGTTGCCATTGGTGTAATAAAACACGTTCGGAGCGCTTCTGGCCCAAGGCACATTGGCGGCGTTGATCCCAGGAAAATCGTTTGGCCCGACCACTACATTGCCACTCATGTCCACGATCACACCCTGGCCTGACTCTGTGATCAGCATGATCCGCGTATCGTCCTGGTTGATGGGACTGATTGTCGAATACTGGTGATGGACCGCAACATGAAACTGCCGCTTAGCGTCCGTCAGTCTAACGATCGTGCAATGGTATTGCGGGTCATTGTAGCCACTTCCCCTGGCTGGGGGCGCAAAATCATTAAAACTCTGCGGGATGTGCGCGAGGCCATCGTCGATTGGTCCGCACGCGTCGTCGCCGGCCGATCTCCCAAGAGCTGCGGGAACTACCGGTGGGCGCGAGCAACCCGAGCAGCCAGTCAGGGCGACAGACTGCGAAAAACAGGCCAGAAGGCCCACAATGGCCGCGGCCCGGATTCCCCCACCGCTACGGCGTTGAGAACTTGCGAGACTAGTGAGACGATGGCCCAACCGCCTGCCTCCTCCCCACAGTTTCCCGCCGCCAGAAGAGCTGCTCTGCATCCCACAGCAGGTAATTCCTCATGACCGAAGGCTTCAAGCCGGCTAGGGAGTTCTTGGCGCCCACAAGAATATTGGGGCTGACCACGCAGATCACCGGGTCGTAGGTCGCGACCAGTTCCTGCACGCGATCATAAATCTGCTTTCTCTTCCTGTAGTCAAGAACAGTCGTCTGGCGTTGCATCAGCGCATCCACTTCAGTCTGCCACGGCGCGAGTGGCCGGGTTTCAGTCTGGGCCCAGAGATGAGTACCTCCGCCAGAGGTCCAGACGTTGATTTCAGGATTTGGATCCGCGTCGCCGCTCACCAGGCCCAGGATGGATGCCTCATAGTCGTACGAGTCAAAGACTCGCGTCATGATCGCCTGGAATTCGAGCGGCACCACGTGGACCTTTATGCCCAATTGGCCCAGATCATCCTGGATGATGGTTGCGATCTTGGTCCTTTGCGTATTGCTGGGGTTCGTCAGGATTGAGAATTCCACTGGACTACCGTGAACATCCACCAGCGTCCCGTCTGCGCCGCGAGAGAACCCAGCGGTGCGCAGCAAAGCGGCCGCTCTTTCCAGAGACCTGAGCGGCTGTTGAATTGCCGGGTTAATCCACAGCTTGTTCGCGGGCGTCACCTGGTCCCACAAGGGCGTGGCGCGGCCCTGATACACGAGGCGGACAATGGCCTCGCGGTCGATGGCCGCAGACACCGCTTGCCGAAATTCTGTACGGCGGAACCATTCCTGTTTGCGTCCGATCTCCGGAAGCTGCTTTGCGCTCAGATCGTTGAGATTAAAGAACAGGAAATCGTATTCAAATCCCGCGCCCAGATCGTAGAGACTGTAGTCTCGGGCATGCTGGTTCCCTTCCAGCGCCGAGTAATTCTCTGGATTAACTTTGATGACATCCACGTCCCCTGCCTGAAAGCGAATGACCTCGGCATCTTCCGTAGGAACAACCAGAAATGCAACCTCGTCCAGATAGGGGAGACGGTTCTTCCGAGCATCTGCCTTCCAATAGAACGGGTTTCGCTCCAGCACAATTTGCTGGCCTGGAAGGTACTGTTTGAATCGAAAAGGTCCCAGGCCGGCTATTTCTGCAGGGGGCGTTGCCAGGCCCCAGGCCTTCGAGATGGTTCCTTCTTCATATGCATGTTCAAGCAGGTGCCGGGGAAGGATGCTCACGCTGTCAAACAGCCGTTCGGCCGCGGCGTAGGGCGCCGGCAGGTCGAAAACAACCCGATATGGACCCAGCTTTCGAACCTGGATTGGCTTACCTCCCACCTGTAGGAGGTCCCGCTGCGGCGAGTGCACTTTGTCGTCCAGATATACCTTAAAGCTGAAAACGACGTCGTCCGCGTCAAAGGGATGGCCATCGGAAAACAGAATTCCCTTCCGCATCTCCAGTGTGTAGCGTTTTCCGTCCGGGGAAACGTTCCACGACTTTGCGAGCGCCGGCTCCGTACGCTGCGTGTAAAGATTGATGTGAATCAAGTCCGCAGAGAGGAGTGCGATCACTTCTTTCGAAGGAAGGTCGACAACCGTAACCGGATTGAGCGTTTTGGGGTCGGTGTGGAGAGAGGCCACCAGACGCCCGCCGGGTTGACCGATTGCACCCGGCATAACAAGGATATCTTCTTCAGGCCTAACGGCTTGACGCACCGGCGAATCACCGAGCGCAGTGACCGGCAAGAGCGTCACGACAAGAAGTGCGTGGGCCAGTCGAAATCTCATATCGCCACCCGCAGCCGCTGTGGCGTCAAGCTGCTCATCTCGGGAGACCCAGAAGGTTTGATGCGCGCCTGAAGCGCGTCAGCCAGCAAGTGGTAAAGAATAAAGATGGGGACCAGGACGAGCCCGGAGACCAGCATCCACCAGTAATTCTCAAGAACGTAGTATTTTTGCAGGGCGGCCAGCATGTTTCCCCAACTCGGAACCGGTTCACCTACCCCGAGCCCCAGAAACGAGAGCGTGACTTCAGCCAGGATGCATTGCGATATCAAAAGGGCCGCCTGGGTCAGCACAACGGCATAAGTTTCCGGCAAGACGTGGCGGCGAAGAATGTAAACGCTCGAGGCGCCGAATCCGCGCGCGGCACGCACGAAATCACGCTGTTTCGCGCTCAGCACCACGCCGCGGACCAGGCGCGACGGCCGGGCCCAGCCGGCGAGTCCGATGACACTAACCAGAAGAAAGAAGGACTGACGGGCTCCGACGTTCAAAGGAAGGAAGGCGCGCAGCGCAAATAACAGATAAATCCATGGCAACGCCATGAATACCTCCGCCACTCGCATGATCCCGTCGTCCAGCCACGAACCAAAGTATCCTGCGGCGCCGCCCAGTACCATAGCCAGGCCGAGCGACAAACCCGTCGCCAGCAAGCCCGCGAACAAAGAAACCTGCCCGCCATGAAGGAGGCGTGACAACTGGTCCCGTCCATAGTCATCGGTCCCCAGGAGGAAAACCTGGCCCGGAGCATCCACGGCCAGGAAGTGCCAGGTCGTGCCCGGAGCTGCGCCGAATACGCCTGCCTCTTGGCTCACGAGGAATCGAAGCGGCCACACATGGCTGCAATCTTCCGCATACCGCGGAGAACCGGTGCTGGTCGTCTGATTAAGTCGCGCACAAACATACGGACGAAGGTGGAACTTTCCCCGGGCATCGAGGAAATGTATGCGCATCGGGGGCGCGAAGGGAGCGTCCCGATGCTGCTGGGCGGGATCATAAGGCGCGAAAAAGCGCGCGCCCAGCACCAGGATATGGACCAGAGCCAGTGGCATGGCCGCAAACCAGATTTTCTTGTTACGCATCATGGCTCATTCCACTCGAATTCGGGGATCAGCAATGTAAAGGAAGACATCTCCGAGCAGACTTCCTGCGACCAGGAACAAAGTCGAAAACAGAACAACCGCGACCACAATATATGGATCGCGCTGCAGTATCGCCTCCAGCAGCATGGGGCCGACTCCTGGCCAACTCATGATCACTTCAATCAACAAGGACGCACTTAACAGCGCTCCCACAGAAATGCCGAACATCGAAATCAACGGATTGGCCGCTGCCGGCAGGGCGTACCCCAGCAACAACCGGTAGCGGCGAATTCCGTGACCGCGAGCCGCCGCAATGAATGGCGCGTCCAGAACTTCGAGCATCGCCGATCGAACATGGCGTACCAAAACCGGGAGCATGCCTGCCGTGAGAGCTAGCACAGGTAGGACCAAATGAAGAACCAGGTCTTTCACGCCGCCCAGCCCCTCGGTTTCTGAAAAGTCCGGTGCATGCATGCCTCCGGTGGGAAGCCACCGTACACGCAGCGCGAGTGCTAGCAAACCCAGAGCGATCAAAACGTCGGGAGTAGCTTGCAGAAAAGTGACCCCGATGCCGGAAATCCGGTCTGGCCATCGTCCGGCGCGGTCCGCCATCCGGATTCCGATGGGAATAGCGATCAACCACGAACACACAAGGGAGGTGATGGTCAGAATCAACGTGTTGCCAATTCGCCTTTTTAACAGGGGCCAGACGGGGCTATTGTAGGCAAAAGAGAATCCAAGCTCACCCCGTGATACCGAACGCAACCATCGACCGTATCGAACCGGAAGCGGCTGGTCCAGACCGTATTGAGTTCGAAGGGCGGCGACCGTTTCCCGTGAAATCTGCGGGTTCAGCCGCATCTCCTGAAAATATTCACCAGGCGCAAGATCAATGAGAATGAACACGAGCAACGATACTCCAAAAAGGACGAGCAGGGCGCGTGCGAGTCTTTGAGTGAGGAAGTGGGCCATTTGCGAATTAACCTGGAAGGCTGCTCAGTTCGAGAGCCACTGCCAAAGGGTTGTCTGCTTGTGAGGATTGCGAACTCACTGACTGGTCGGGTGCAAGATCTTCGACGACTCGTCCTTCGCGAAGGATGACCACATCATCCGCGAGGTGAGTGACCAGGTCCAAGTCATGGGAAATACACAGATAGGTAAGAGAGTAAACCTCCTGAAGCTGGAGCAGCAGATTCGAAATCTGCGCCCGCGTCGAAAGATCGAGTCCCGTCAGGGCCTCATCCAGAATGAGAAGTTTCGGTTCCAGAGCCAACGCGCGTGCGATCGCCAGCCGCCTCCGCTGGCCGCCGCTGAATTCGAATGGCAGCCGGCTGGCCAAGCCCGCGGGCAATCCCACCAACGCCATTAATTCGATGGCGCGTTCCTGGCGCTCTTTCTTCGTCCCCCGCCCGGCAATAAGAAGGGGTTCTGAAACAATTTGAACCGCGGTGAATCTGGGATTCAAGGACGCGGCGGGCTCCTGGAATATCAATTGGATCTGTCGCCGGAAAGCCGCAAGTTCGCGCTGGCTAAGACTTACAAGGTCTTTCCCGTCAAACCAGATTTCTCCCGAATCCGGCTTTTCCAGGCATGCCAGGCAGCGGGCAAGAGTGGACTTCCCGGACCCCGAGGCGCCAATGAGTGCCAGCGTCGAGCCGGCCCGAATCGTGAAGTCAACAGTGTGCAGGGCCGCGACTGGAGAAGATCGTCCCGACAACCACCCGCCGCGCCTGTACTGCTTACTCAGGGCCACTCCTCTGAGCAGAACTTGCGGCCCGCCGGTTTGTAGTGGATCAGTGGGCATAGTTAAAGCAGGCGACGCGCCTGGACACTTCCGGCCGGACCTCTTCAGGCTTCTGCATGCGGCAAATACGCCTTCCTTCGGAACACCGGCCCTCGAAGGCACAGCCGGCAGGCAAATCGGCGAGGTCCGGAGGCTCACCGGGAATTACTGCCAGAGGACGCTTGTGGTCCGCGCTTAAACCAGCGGAGGGCCGGGCGCCCAAAAGGCCTCTCGTATAAGGATGCAAGGGCGACTGAATGACCTCGTGGACCGGACCTTCCTCAATTACGCGGCCGGCGTACATAACCAGGATGCGATCGACGAAATGTTTGAGCTCATCCGGATTGTGACTGATCAGCAGAAACGCCACCTGCAGTTTCTCCTGGAGACCCTTCAATAGGGTGAGGATGTCCATTTGGGTCGCAGTATCCAGGGCGGTGGTCGGCTCATCCGCAATGATGAGCGCGGGGTGGCAAGCGATGGCTTGGGCAATCGCCACTCTCTGCTGTTGTCCTCCGCTCAACTGGTGCGGATACGCGAGGTCGATGCGGTTCTCCACATCCAACCCCACCTGTGCCAGCAGGCCCCGGGCCTCAATCCTTGCTTGCTCTCGACTCAGCGGTTTATGCGAGCGAAGCACCGCCGCTATCTGGTCACCCACCCGGATCACTGGATGGAGCGCCATACCAGGCTCCTGATACACCATGGAGATTCCCGCGCCGCGGATTTTTTGGAGGTCGCGTTCGGCCAGGCCAAGGATATCTGTTCCCCGAAAGATGACTGTACCGCGCAACACCCTTGCTCCCGCCGGGAGCAAGCCGAGGAGCGACAACCCAAGGGTCGTCTTCCCGCACCCTGATTCTCCAAGCAGGCCTACGGCCTCTCCGTCCGCGATGTTGAAGCTTAGATTGTCGATCGCAGCACTTTGCCGCCGGGCGGCCGAGCCATAACAGACGGCCAAGTCCTTTACCTGAAGCAAAGGATGCATTGAAATCCCCCGATGTCCGGAACGCACTCAGCGAACCCGATCAAGACTGGTACCCGGCTGCTCAGCATCGCTGAGACGCCTGGCACCAGGCGGCCACTGCCTGATAACTGTCGAGGCGCCCGTGACCCAAGGCGGGCGAGATGTAGGAGGCATGGGATAGCGCCCTCGCGGCCGCTCCCGGATCCAGGTCACCGCCTGCACTCCACATAAGCGCAACCGTACCAGACGCCAACGGGGTACTGAAAGACGTCCCCCAACCCGCAGCATACGTCCCATAGGGGTAGGTCGTAACAACGCCCTCGCCCGGAGCTCCCAGCCAGACCGGAGGCTGACCGTAGTTTGAGAATGAAGAGAGCGTGTCATTGTTGGTTGTGGAAGCAACACCGATCACGTTGTTCAAGCCCGCCGGATAAACCACGACTTGCTGGCCATCGTTGCCGACGGACGCCACACTGATCACGCCCTGGTCCGTGGCGCGGTCCACAGCTTTCGCAAGCTCAGTGGAATACGTCGGGAAATCGAAACTCATGTTCAGAATGTTCGCGCCGTTATTCGTTGCGTAGTAAATCGCCCGCAGCACATCAGAAAGGTTTCCGGTTCCGTCTGCGCGAAAGGCCTTAAGAGGCATGATATGGGCAGTTGGCGCAACCAAATGGATGATCCCGGAAACCATTGTTCCATGGCCAAAAGCCGCGTATTGAGATTGCGAGAAGGTGGAATCTCCTTGCTGGTTGACGACCGCCATGGTGGACTGATTGACTTGCGCTACGTAGGCGCCGTTGACCACCGCCATGGTCGACTGGTTTAGGTCTCCCAGTTCCGAGCCGCCTGATTGATTTCGCGTAAAGTCACGCCCTGGCACCAGGATTCCCTGGAGTACCGGATGGTTCGGATCCACGCCTGTGTCAATGACCGCGACGGTCCCCGCACCCGTGACATGGAAGGAACTCTGGGCGGCTTGAAGATTAATGATATTCGCCGCGGGTTGATTGACGTAGCCATCCCAAACGGTCGTTCCGAAGTAGTTGACCGGCGAAGTATCATACAGGGCGCTGGGCGGCGTTTGCGATTGCATGACGTGCAACAGCAGGTCGGGCTCGGCGTCCGCGATGCCAAGCTGGCCGGTTAACTCCTGCAGGAACGCGGTCACGGGAACATTCAGCGGAACCGTAACCAGGAAGACCTGCCCGAGAGATCCATCCAGTCCCTCAGTTACGCTGCAATTCAGAAGAAAGCATGTGAACTGCAGAGCGTTTTGGCCTTGGGTGTCCCGCACGATCACCTGGCTCGGCGCCGGGGCCGGCGTCGGGGATGTAACGCTGGTCACCAAGATCTGGATCTGCGCCGCGGCGGCAGAGTTGGAAATTGCGAGAAATAAAAAACCAGCAAGTAGGGAAAGTACCGTGCGATTCATCATTTCAATTCTTCCTTCTCCATCCCGGACTGCCACGACGCTCATGCACGTGATTCTGAAGCTTAAACTCCGGCCTCCGAACTCGAAGCCCGTTGTCTGACCCAATCCATCTTCCCCAAGGGGACCAATACCCAGGATCGTTCGGCCAGCCGCATTTCAAGATTCAGGTCGTCCGCGGACTCAAAAGTCATTTGGAATTCGCCAAATTGGTTCGTGGTAGTGCGCGCCAGAGTCCCCTTCCCGCCGACCAGAAGCACAGAGACACCTTCGTGCTTGCCTTTTCTCTCCAGATCCAATACCTGGCCCGCAAGCGATATGCGGTTCGGTCCTTCTGCGCAATCGAGGGACAGATCAATCACCGCCTCTTTGAACTGATAGGCAAGCTGCCGGGCGTTCGAAGACAAGGTACGCAGGCCATCAGGTGACGGGTTCTCAAAACTGTCAAATATCATTCGCGCAACCTGCACACTCCGCGGCGACAACTCACGCGACCGCGGGGAAACTACCAGTTCGTGGAGTGCGGTCCAGAGTTGCTGAAGCAGGCCTTCTTGAGACGCCTGAGACACCCGGACCAGATCATGTCGCTCAATGAGCTCTGCCACTTCGCGACTGGGAAGACCATCGCTGATCACCATTATTCGACCCGCCAAACTCGGGCGAATCTGTTTGATCCGCACGATGGCCGCTTCGGTTACTGCCTCAGAAAGGCCCAGACCGAACAACACAGCATCGAAAGCCTCTCGCTGAAGAGCCGCCGACACCGTTTCCGGGGCCGCAAGCACCGTGCAAGTCCAACCCATGGTGACCAGGAACGTCGATATCAGACCTTGAACGGACCGGTCAGCTCCGATCAGCAGGACTTTCCGTTTGTCGAATAAGGGGGCCACAAGTTTTCTCGGTTGTTGCATCTTTCTCGAAAACACTTTCGTTGTATTTCTCCCCCTTGGTCCCGTCCACACAAACGGTCCCATCCGGACAACCACTTTGCCCGGATAACCCACTACACCTTCGCTTAGTTGCTCCATGAAGTAAATGGGGTAAACATTGTCATTTTGGGTCAGGTAAACCCTGTACAGGGGATCAACCAATCAGGATAAAAGGGGCCCAGTAGAAGGGATGGGGCGAGTGTCTCCGCACCTCGATCATGGCCTCGCGCAGCGCCAGGGCACGGTCCGGACGGGCGCTGAGACGGCGGTAGAATGCCTTCATAAACTCAGCTGTGCTGCGGTCATTTACGTCCCATAGCGTCAGAAGCAAGCTTCGCGCTCCAGCGGAAAGCAGGCCTCTCACCAGACCGATGAGCTCGTCTCCCGCAGCAATTACATTGAGACCGGTTGAACACCCGCTTAAGGTCACTAACTCGGCCGTCAGTTTCAACCGGTAAAGATCGTACAAGGTCAGGAAGCCGTCTCCCAGGCGGATCCCGGAAAACATGGGGTTGTCCTTGCGAAAGAAGCCATGCGTGGCGATGTGAATCAATCGGCTCCTGGGGCCGTTCTCCCTCAAGACCTTCTCGGTGGCCTCGGGACCCAGAAACACTTTTGCCTGTGGAACGCTCTCGGCCACGGCCTGAAGCTCGTCATAGATAGAGGGGATTTGCTGGTCCGGAACACCCAGAATCAAAGAACCACCGGTGTGATTGGCCGGCTTCTGCCGGCATCGCATGTAAATGTTTGCGCTCGGTGCGTAGGAGACGGTGAAGGAATCGATCAGATATTGGGCTCCGTCAAAGAGCGCGTGGAAGGGCACGTAGTGGAGCAACTCGTGCGGAACCACGACCAGGCGCTGCCCCTCCAGTCGGGAACGGATGGGAGCAATCAATTCCTGGTAAAGCTCATTCAAATGGTAGCGCGTTGCCGCAAGGAGGTCTTCCTGGAATTCCTGCACATAGCCTGGCCCAAGACGGAATTTTGAGAATTGAAACTGGAGCATCCGCAGGATTTGGGCGATACGCGGCGCGAGAGTGACGCCCGTGATTTCCGCGCCGCGCTCGGTCACGACCGCGGCAAGAATACGGTCCTGAACGCGGAAGTACTCCAGCAGTGTCGTTTTCGGTCCGAGAGTCTGGCGCAGGGAATCAAGGGTCATCAGTTCGGCAGCGCCAATACCGGTGCTTTCCGCTTCTGCCGGGGGCAACTCGCGCAGGGCCCGGAGCAGTTCGCGCTCGCGCTCGCGCGCCAGGTCGCGAAGTCCGAGGAGGCGTTCGTCGGACGCGGGTACGTGACCGAGTTGTTCCACCTCAATGCGGTGGTAGTACCAATTCAACTGTTCTCGCAGATCACGAATCCGCCGGGCCACCGCACTTTCTTCGGGATCATCGGCGGGAACAGGATTCATCCGGCGGGCAATCAGTTCAAGCAGACTGCGCGACTTTGCTTGCTCAATGTAAGCCCATGCTTGCTCATGAGCGCCGGGAGCCGCACCGGGGGCCAGACAGAGGTCGACGAGGTTCTCATACACTTCAAGCCGGTTCTTCACAAAAGAGATTTTCAGTTCCTCTCCGTGGACCCCGCCGCGCAGGATTTCCAGCGTTTCCGTCGCGGCCCGGTAGTGATGCTCCGCTTGTTGCGGATCGTGGACGGCCTCCTCGATTTGTCCCATCACGAAATGCGCCTGGTAAGCAAGCAAGGGCATCTCTTTGCCGGCAAGGTCCTGCAGTGCAATCAGGCATTGCCCGCGCGCGGCTTCGATTTCCCCGGTCTTCATTGATATCCGTGCAAGCAGCACGCGGCAGAGAATGGCCCGACCCGGCAAGGGTGAAGCGTGAAAAAACTCCAGCGCGGCCAGGCAATATCGCCGGGCCTCCGGCAGCCGTCCCTCGTTCAGGTAGACCACGGCACGATACAAGTCGATCAGCGAGGGCCAGACCTGGTTCTTCTCCTTGACAAACACAGCGTGCGCCTGGGCGAAGAGGTCGAGGGCCAGAAATCCATCACCTTGCTGGCTGAGAGCGATTGCCAGGTTGCATAGGGCCTTCGCCATTTCATATCCCATTCCCAGTTGCTGGAAACGGCTGACCGCTTCTCTCGCCAGCTCCGCCGCGTCCCGATTGATGTTCAGTTCCAGGTAAATCTCTGAGAGGTCGAGTTGACAAAGAGCTGTGTGGTACGCGTCACCCGCCTTCTCGGCAGCTTTGCGTGCTACCTGCAGGCCTTCGATAGCACGCCCGTATGCCCCACGAAGGTAATGGAGGTATGCAATGTTGTACTCGGCCTGGGCCATGGCCAGGGGACCGCCGCGTTCCTGGCAGAACCGGCGGAGTTGTTGATAAGCGTCCTCGGCCTTTTCGTATTCATTCAGCATGATCAGGCACACCGCTGCGTTGTGAAGAGCAGCGATCATGCCTTCGACGTCCTTGTCCGGAAACAGTTGGGAAAAGGCCCGCTGGTAGACGCTGAGGGCTTCGTGGAACCGGTCCTGCCGGTGAAGAATATTTCCGACGTTGATATCAAGACGGGCGAGGCGAAGGTCATCCCTGGCCTCGGAGAAGATTTTCCGGGCCTGGTCCGCCGCCGCGTGCGCTCGATCGTACTCTCCCAGTAAGATCAGCGGCTGGATGGATACGCTCAGGGTACGTCCTGCTTCGGTGACGTCTCCCGTTTCCTCGAAGAGATGAATCGCCCGAACATGGAGCTCGGACGCCGGTCTGTTCTGGCCCAGACACCACAATGCGTTCGCCTTGGCCCGCAATGCATAGGCCTGTGACGCCTTGTCTCCGAGCCGGTCGGCAATCGTGAGGGCCGCGTCAGCCAGCCCCTGGGCCTTTCTTAGATCGACGCGCACCAGTACCCGCACAGCTTCGTCCAGCCGTACCACAAACGAAGCAGCGACCAGGCGAGGATAGCGGGAGAAAAACTTGTCGCGGCTGGCCTCATCGGGAAGCGCTGCCAAGCGGCCGAAGATCCTTTCGTGGCTGGCGTCCTTAGTTCTCATGACAACTCGCGCGCGACCGTTGGTTCACTGAACTCTGTTGCGCTCCGAATCCAGCCCGCACAGAATACAACAGAAGGAATCTGTGCGTCATAGATGGGGGGCTGCCAAAGGGGGCCTGCCTAGAAATTTAAGAGAGTATCAGATCGTTGGCGTACCCCTTGGTGACTTATGAGCGGGTGAAGCCCAAACTCTAACCGTGAATTCACAGTTAGTCCCTCCACGACTGAGGAGCAACGCCCTTGAAACCTTATGGAGTGAGTCCATTCAGCGGCATTGTGGAATCGCGGTCGTTTCTGAAACATAAAGGCGCTCAAGCCGACCAAATGCCATCCCTCGCCGGCCGTTCCATTTTGGGAATTCTTTGTCGGCTCGGAGCTAAAAGGCTTTATAAGCTCAATCTGGGGGCCGGACAAAACTTCCGGTCAGGTTAAGGCTCGACGAACGGGCATTGGCCTTAATTACGATGCAGTGCCCCGACCAGCGGACAGTGGTACTCGAACAGACCTGAAGAGCTGGTGGGTAGTTCCTTTAAAAACATTCAACTCCAAGGCCGCAGCCTCTTAGGTTCTCAAGTCAAGACTGATAACGCGTGACTTCTAACGGTGAATTCACAGTTTTGTAACTTCACTACTGGTGGACAACACTGTTTAACTCGGTGCCTATGGTTCGCGGCCGTCTCATCTGCCTGGAAGCGTTATAGAGGTTTTTGAAAGCTGGGCGCCAAGAGCCACATCGGGAGAACAGCCCCGGAGCCACGAAGCTCGACAAGGCGACTGTTGTCTGCTTGCAAGATCGATTTCAAGCCAGAGCAAGCCGAAGTCAGGGCATCGAGTACCGCTCCGCCGCTCCTCCACAGCATTTAACTTCAGACGCCAGCTTACACCGGCGGGACCAGCAATCACGGATTCGTAAGCCCCAACAACATAGACGCAAGCGGCGAATCGCCAGGAGGACTACCACATGAGCACACGGCTAAGACTTCTGCTGCCCTTAAGATTGGCTTTTGTTTTCTTCGTGATTCTCCTGACGGGCTTGAGCGCGCGCGCCCAGGTCAGTGTTGTCACCCAGCACAATGACCTCGGCCGCACCGGGCAGAATTTGAGCGAAACCGCGCTGACGCCGTCGAACGTGAACGTGAACCAGTTCGGACTGCTGTTCAAGGTTGCGGTAGACAACCAGGTTTACGCGCAGCCGCTGGTGGTAGCAAACGTCAGTATCGGCGGCGGCACCCACAACGTGGTTTACATTGGCACGACGAACAACAGTGTCTACGCGCTCGATGCCGACACCGGTACTCAATATTGGCACGTCAACCTTGGAACGCCGATATCCAACGCCAACTACGGCACCGGCTGCGTTGATATCAACGGCAACGCAGGAATCGTAGGTACGCCGGTCATCGATCCGGCGGCGGGAACGCTTTACGTGGTGAACTCCCTGAACAATGGCGGCGCCTTTTCTTTCGTGCTGCACGCGCTCGATATCACCACCGGCGCTGACCGCGCAGGAAGTCCGGTCCAGATCACCAACACCGGTTTCAGCGCCCTGGCCCAGAACGAGCGGGCCGCGTTGACGCTGTCGAACGGCAATGTCCTGATTCCCTTCAGTTCGCACTGCGACATGGGGACCTATCACGGGTTCCTGTTTGCCTATAATGCGTCAACGTTGGCGAAGGGCGCGGTTTTTAATACGTCCCCGACCGGCAACGGCGATAGTCTCTGGATGTCGGGACAAGGCCCGGCCGTAGACGGCGCCGGCAACATTTATTTTGGGACCAGCAACGGTACCTGGGATGGCGTCTCCAATTTCAGTGAGAGCTTCATCAAGCTGACTCCCAGCCTCACTCTGGCAGACTGGTTTACGGCCGCGAACCATGCAAATCTGGATGGCGGCGATTTAGATCTCGATACTTCCGGTCCGCTTCTGGTCCCACCGGGCAGCCGGCTGATCATGGTCGGCAAATCTTCGACCGGATATGTCATTAACGCCGGCAGTCTGGGCCATCTTGGCGACGCGAGCGCGGTGCAGACCATCAAGCTCGGTGGCGCGCTGCACGGCAGTGCGGTGTACTGGAACAGCGCGGTGAATGGCCCCGAAGTTTACATGTGGGCCCAAAGCGACAATCTGAAGGCGTTCCAGTTCAACGGCAGCACGCTGAACACGCCTAATTTCCAGACTGGGCCGGACTTTATCAGCGGTGAACCTGGCGCCTATCTTTCGATCTCCGCCAACGGAAACAGCAACGGCATCGTGTGGGCCAACGCTGTCCTGAGCGGTGACGCCAATCACGGCTCAGTGCCCGGCGTGCTGAGGGCGTACGATGCCAATAACGTCGCCACCGAGCTTTACAACAACCAGCAGAATGCAGGCCGTGATTCGTGCAACAACTTCGCCAAGAATGGTTATGCCAGCGTTGCCAACGGCAAGGTGTATCTGGGGAGCTTTGGCACTGCCAACACCGGCACCGGCCAACTCTGTGTTTACGGCGTGCTGCCCACCAATTGCACGATACCCACTGCTCCAACCGGGCTGACCGCGACGGCGGTCTCCGGCAGCCAAGTCAATTTGAGCTGGACCGCGAGTACCGCGTCTTGCAGTGTCGGCTACAGTGTCTTCCGCAGTACTGCCTCCGGGTTTATCCCTTCAAGCAGTAACCAGATTGCAAACGGCGTATTTGCCACCACATTCTCGGACACAACGGCGGCGCCATCAACCACCTACTTCTATGTGGTGGAGGGAGTTGATCCCGCCGGTTCCTCCAGTCCTTCCAACCAGGCGACCGCGACAACCGCACCAGCGATCACCGGCATCGCGGTCAATGCGGGCGGCCCGGCAGTCAGCCCATTCCTCGCCGACGAGGATTTCAACGGCGGCGCCACCATCAATCATGCCAATACCATCGATACGAGCCACGTGACGAATCCTGCGCCTGCCGCTGTCTATCAGACGGCGCGAGTTGGGAATTTTACTTATACGATTCCAGGCTTCGCGGCGGGATCAAGCCAGAACGTCCGGCTGCACTTTGCCGAGACCTTCTTCACTACGGCTGGCTCCCGGACCTTCAACGTGTCCATCAATGGAACGCAAGTGCTGACCAATTTCGATATCTTTGCGACTGCCGGCGCTCAGAACAGGGCCGTCATCGAGCAATTTACGGAAAACGCGAATGCCAGCGGCCAGTACGTGATCCAGTTCACCTCGGTTGTCAACCAGTCCCTGGTGAGCGGCATTGAGATCACCTCGGGCGCCGCTTGCACCGCGCCCAGCACGCCCAGCGGACTGAGCGCGACAGCAATTTCCAGCGGTCAGATTAATCTGAGCTGGACGGCCAGCACCTCGACCTGTGCTGTGACCTACAACATCTTCCGCAGCACCACGTCAGGCTTCACGCCCTCGGGCAGCAACCAGGTCGGCAGCGGGGTGAGCGGCACATCGTTCTCCAATACAGGGCTGGCGCCTTCGACCACTTACTTCTACCTGGTGGAAGCCACCAACTCCGGCGGCACATCCGGTGCCTCCAATCAGGCCAGCGCGACTACGCCGGCCGGGAGTGCAGGCCCGGTTCAAATCAACTCCGGCGGGCCGGCAGTAAGTCCATTCGTTGCCGATACTGGCTTTACCGGCGGCACCACGATCAACCACGCCAACACCATCGACTTGAGTGGAGTGACGAACCCGGCGCCGATGGCCGTTTACCAGACGGCCCGTATCGGGAGCTTCACCTACACGATTCCGGCGACAGTGTTTGCCCCAGGATCGAGCCACACGGTCCGGCTGCACTTCGCCGAAACCTTCTGGTCAGCCGCTGGCTCCAGAGTATTCAACGTAAGCATCAACGGCACTCCGGCATTGACCAATTTCGATGTCTTCGCGGCTGCCGGCGCCAAGAACAAAGCGATCGTCGAACAGTTCACCGTGAATGCCAATTCCAGCGGCCAGTACGTAATCCAGTTCACTCCGGTGAAGGACAACTCACTGGTGAGCGGGATCGAGATCCAGTAGCCAATCTCTTGGGGTCGCCGGTTGCATGTGCGGCAGACAGGGATACCGTGCAGAATGCGGCGACCCCGGACATTGCAGGAACGTGATTTTCAAGTTCTTAAAAGGGAGATCATCCATGACGATGACGAATCTGCCAGCACCGGAACGTTTTGACCCACAGCAATCTCTTATCCACCGACCGGCGCGCGTGAGGCGCATCTCCACCCTCGCAGTATGTCGATACCTGCTGCTCATAACGACTGTTCTCCTGTTGCTGACGCCAATGGCCGGCGCGCAGAACTGGGTGCTGGTCTGGAGTGATGAGTTCAACGGGCCCGCCGGGCCTTTCACGCCGACCAGCAGCAATAACCAGTTCTGGACTTTCGAGACCGGCCAGGGTGTTTTCGGCACAGGCGAAATTGAGGACATGATCTCGGACGGGACCACGTCGTTTCTCGATGGCAACGGCCACCTGGTCATCAAGACTTACCTCTCGGGAGGGACTTACTTTTCGGCGCGCATCAAGACGCAACTGAACGGCAGCTTTGGCAAGGAGTTCACCTACGGCCGGGTCGAAGCCAGCATTCAAATTCCCACCAGTCAAGCCATTTGGCCTGCCTTCTGGATGATGGGGGACAACGGTGTCACATGGCCAGGGCGCGGCGAGATTGACATCATGGAGAACAACGGCGCGAAGCCGACGCAGATCAAGGGGACCATTCACGGCATCGGCTACGCGAATACCGGGCTGGGCGTGCACTTCAATTCACCGGACGGCGTTACTCCGTTTGCGGCGGGGTACCACACCTTTGGCATGATCTGGTCACCCTACCTGATCCAGTTTTATGTCGATAGTCCAACGAATATTTACGCCACTATGACCCCCGGCGACATCATGGGCGTCGGGACCAGCGGCACGGCATCAACGCTCGGGCAATGGGACTTCTGGGGACATCCTTTCTTTATTCTCTTCGATGTCGCGGTAGGCGGAGGCTTCGTCGGACCTCCCGGCGCGAACACCGTCGTGCCGCAGTTCATGAATATTGACTACGTTCGTTTGTATCAGGCCGCGCCCCCTGCAGGCCCCACCTCACTGACCGCGACTCCCGTATCCAACAGCCAGGTCCAGTTGAATTGGACGGCCAGCACCAGCACGGATGCCAATCTTACCTACAACGTTTTCCGCAGCACCACGGCCGGCGCGGAACACTCGATTTCCAACACAAACATGTCGAACATGATCGCCACCGGCGTGAGTGGGACCAGTTTTACCGACGTGCTGCTGACGCCCGGCACGATCTATTACTACGAGGTAACAGCCACCAGCCAGGCTTCCGGAGAATCGGCTCTCTCGAATGAAGCCGCCGCCAGCGTGCCCTCCACGGGGACTAACGTTCAGGCGATTGCCATTAGTTCCGGAAGTCTCGTGGGAACCAACAACTTTGTCCAGGACACCGGTTTCAGCGGTGGGGGCAGCAACGCCTATCCAGACGTGATTGATGTATCGGGCGTGGCCAATCCTGCCCCTCAATCCGTCTACCGGACGGAGCGCTGGGCTCCCTTCTCCTACACCATTCCCAATCTGACGCCGGGCGCCAGCTTTACGGTTCGCCTGCACTTTGCGGAAACCGCATTTGCTGCCGCCGGCCAGCGGGCATTCAACGTGGCCATTAACGGCACGCCCGTCCTGACAAACTATGACATCTTCGCTGACGCCGGAGCAGAGTTTAAAGCAACGGAGAAAGTGTTTGCGGCGACCGCCGATAGCACCGGCAAGATCGTTATCGCATTTACCGCAGGTACGAACGGCGCGCCCCACACCAATCCGAGCTTCCGGGGCCTTGAGGTCATTCCATCGGGCGCCTGCACTGCGCCGACCACTCCGACCAGCTTTGCCGCAACCGCGGTTTCCAGCAGCGAGATTGACCTGAGCTGGTTAGCCTCTACAGGTCCGTCTTGTGGCGGTTCCATAACCTACAAGATCACCAGGAACGGTGCGCAGATTGCCAATGGCCTCTCCGGCACAAGCTTCCACGACACGGGCCTGGCCGCTTCCACCGCGTATAACTACACCGTGACCGCCGTCAACTCCGCGGGAAGCTCTGCGCCCGCGTCTGCCAGCGCAACCACTCAGGCAGGCACGTGCACTCCGCCCACCACGCCAACGGGCTTCGGCGCAACCGCGGTTTCCAACAGCGAGATCGACTTGAGCTGGACAGCTTCAACCGGGCCGTCTTGCGGCGGCGCGATAACGTACACAGTGACTCGAAACAGTGCGCAAATTGCCAGCGGCCTGTCCGCCACAAGTCTGAAGGACACGGGCTTGACCGCTTCCACCTTGTACAACTACACCGTGGCAGCCGTGAATTCGGCTGGAGCGTCTGCGACTGCCGCCGCCAGCGCAACCACGCAGCCTGGAACGACGAGCGTTCAGATCAACTGCGGTGGTCCGGCGGTGAGTCCATTCACTGCCGATAAGGACTTCACTGGAGGCAGCACTATCAGCCATACCAACACCATCGATCTAAGTGGTGTCACCAACCCGGCGCCCATGGCTGTGTACCAGACCGCGCGCGTGGGCAATTTCACCTACACTATTCCCAACCTTACCGCGGGATCCAGCCACACGGTGCGGCTGCATTTTGCCGAGACCTACTTCAGCACGGCCGGCTCTCGCACCTTTAATGTGACCATCAACGGCACGCAGGTGTTGACGCATTTCGACATCTTCGCGGCCGCAGGCGCCAAAAACAAGGCCATCATCGAGCAGTTCACCACCAACGCCAATTCCAATGGCCAGATCGTGATCCAGTTCACTGAAGTAGTCAATCAGTCGCTGGTGAGCGGGATCGAAATCCAATAAGAGCAACAACGAGCGGGAATGGGGAGACCTTCGCGTCTCCCCATTTCCAGATAGAAAGATAGCGTGGCTGCTCGGCTGGAACCACCTGAGCCGGCTCCTAATGCTGTTTCCATGCACCCAGTGCGTGTGGCTAACAAGAACTTTCAGTCCAGGGTCCTGTCCGGTTTCATGGAGGAAAAAATGCGTATTACAGGATGCAACCTCTTCGGTCGGAAGTCGCGGATAGCGTCCGCTTTGGTTGCGCTCTTTATGCTAAGCAGTCTGTTGCAGGCCCAAGTTAGCGGACCCGATTGGCCGATGTTCGGCGGCGAACGGATGCGAACCAGTTGGCGATCGAACGAAACCACTCTTACCGTCGCCAACGTGAGCGGAGGGAGTTTCGGCCAAGTCTGGGCGTCTCCGCTGTTCGATGCCGACCCGGGAGGCGCTCCCGCTCATCTTTTTGCCACCCCCGTGTACGTAGACAGTGTGTCCATTTCCACGGCGCAGAACCAGGGAGTTTTCAAGGTTATATTTGCGGCGACCACTGCGGGCTTCGTCTATGCGGTGAACGCAGCCCAGAACGGTTCCGTGGCGCCAGGAACGATCCTATGGGGCTTGAAGCTGACAACTGCTTCCAATAACGGCGCCATCGGCGGGACCCTGGGCGTCCTGAGCACGCCGATCGTGGATACATCAGCCTCGCCGCCACGCATTTATGTAACTTCCTACGACAGCACTAACGGGTGGGAAGCGTTTGCGGTCAATATTAATAACGGCAGCATCCTTCCGGGGTGGCCGGTATTTCTCAATAGCCACACAGCTCCAACCGTTCAATCGGTCAACCAAAATGGCAGCGGGGCCGGATTCCAGAATGGTTCCCAATCGCAGCGCGGAGCCTTGAACCTCAGCGCCGATGGAAGCGTGCTCTATGTGGATTGGGGAACGTATGGTGACAGCGGACCCGGCTGGCTGGCCGCAATCAACACGGCGACGCCTGCATTGGTTTCTTCTTTCAGCGGGTCTCCCAACAATGCAACTGGCGCAGAGGGTGGAATGTGGGGGTCGGGAGGTCCGGCGATCGATCCCGCCACCGGATTT
>Ga0210407_10000328_pt1 | contig 56545 bp, 39 predicted proteins | sample IncBWC27MmetaG_FD_150860 | JGI IMG/M metagenome (GOLD analysis project Ga0210407, IMG submission 150860) | Forest soil microbial communities from Barre Woods Harvard Forest LTER site, Petersham, Massachusetts, United States - Inc-BW-C-27-M | ecosystem: Environmental > Terrestrial > Soil >...
GCGAACTCCGGATCCGTGAACAGGCAGAACGGCACTTGTCTCCCAGTCGTGACGTGGTTCTCGCCGTTAAGGTTGTCGCGCACCACCCGAGAATCATCAATGCTGATGTGCGTAAACTGCGGGCTGCCCGCCACCTCACCGATCGCCCAAACGCCCGGCGCCGTCGTCTGCAATCGCTCGTTGACCTTGACGTATCCATGGTCAGTCACTTCCACGCCGGCCAACTCCAGCCCAATTCCCTCCGTGTTCGGCTTCCGCCCCGTCGCCACCAGCAGATGACTGCCCTGCAGCGTTCTCTCCACTCCATTTTGCTCAATTACAATCTTTACGGTCTCGCCCGATTTTCCCGATACCCTCTTGGTTTCCGCATTCAAGAAGATTTCGATGCCCTCGTCCAAGAACAGTCCACGCAGACCTTCACTCACATCTTCGTCCTCTCGAAACACCAACCGTTCGTTGCGTTCGATCAACGACACCTTGCTTCCGAAGCGGCGCATCGCCTGCGCCAGTTCCAAACCGATGTAACCGCCGCCAATCACCAGCAGATGTTCAGGAACCTCGCCCAGTTCCAGCGCCTCGACATGCGTCAGCGGCTGCGCCTCAGCCAGGCCAGCAATTGGATCGATCGCCGCACGCGTACCGGTGCTGACGATCACATTGGCTCCGCGCAAGCGCCTCACGGATCCATCCGGCAGCGTGGCCTCCACGGTCTTAGGCCCGATGAATCGTCCGTCAGCCAGAATGAATTCCGCTCCAGTCTTCTTGTAAATGTCTATGTACATCTCATTCAAGCCCTGCACCATCCTGCGTTTCCGCCTCCGCACCGCAGGCATGTCAACGCTGAATCCTTCACTGGTTATTCCGAACTCTTCGCTTCCGCGAACGTACGCCGCCACCTTCGCGCTGTGAATGATGTTCTTACTCGGCAGGCACGCGATGTTCGGGCACGATCCGCCAATATATTTGCGCTCAATCACCGCTACGCGCTGTCCCTGACCTGCGAACGTCCATGCGGCAAGTGTGGACCCCGTGCCGTCGCCCAGAATCACCAGGTCGTACTCCTCCGGTTCCGTACCGTTACGCGATGAAGCAGGAACTACGTCCACCTGGGTGCTCATCTGAATTTTCTCCTTCTCTGCGGTTTAATTATGAATTGAGGATTACTCACGATGACGATCGAGAGGCCATCAAGCCTCAGCGACCTCAACTCCAGGCGCATCCCCACAAGCCACATAATACGATAAATCTGAACTCTAGACGATCTGCGCGGAATCCCACGAATTATCGGGCGTCGCCGAAGTCGATTACCACACCCATCTCGACGTCCATCACCCTGCATCCGATTGGCCACGGCTTGTATCGCCAACGTGCAACTGCGTCTAGGACCTTCCTGTCTATATCGGCTACACCAGAACTGCGACTGACTAGAGCGCCGGACACTGTGCCGTCTTCTTCGATTTGAAACTTAACGACCGGCAACCCCTAGTACACCTCCGTCGGCAAGAACTTAAACGGTCCATTCAGGTCGGAGCCGCGAACGCGAATCATCTCCTCACATTTCAATAGCATCCTTTTCTTCTGCGCCTCCTGGTCCGAACAGGCGCTGCCTAGAACAATCGCCAGTAGCACCATCGAGATTTGCAGTTTCATAAGAACTTCGGCCCCCTTCGGCAGCGAAAAGTGTAAACCCGCCCCATCCTCGCTCCAAACCCAATGGTGTATACTCCGCACGCGAAAAAACAAACCATGAACACTCCCATCGGATTCCGCGCGTTGTTTCTCATCGCATTAGCTTCGGCCGCAGCGATTTTCTGCTCGCAACCAGCATTCTCGCAGCAGCAAGACTCGCAGCCTCTCTTCCCCGAGATGCACTGGCGCATGATTGGCCCGTTCCGCGGCGGACGCGTGCTCCCCGCGCTCGGCGTTCCCGGCAAGCCCAACGAATATCTCTTCGGCGCGGTCGGCGGCGGCGTCTGGAAAACAGAAAACGCCGGCCGCACCTGGCATCCCATCTTCGACGCCGAGCCGATTGCTTCCATCGGCGCCATCGCCATCGCCCCCTCCGACCCACAAACCATCTACGTCGGCACCGGCGAAGCCGATATGCGCTCCGACATTTCCTTTGGCGACGGCATCTACAAATCCACCGACGGCGGCGCCACTTGGCGCAACATCGGACTGCGCGACTCGCAGCAGATCGGCAGCATCCTCGTGGACCGGCATGACGCCAACATCGTCTTGGTCGCCGCGCTAGGCCACGCCTTCGGCCCCAATCCTGAACGCGGCGTCTATCGCTCCACCGATGGCGGCACCACCTGGAAAAAAGTTCTCGGCAAAAATGACGATACCGGCGCGATCGACCTCTGCTCCGACCCCGCCAATCCGCAAATCATCTTCGCCGCTCTCTGGCAGACTCGCCGTCCGCCCTGGAATGTCTACGCACCCACCAGCGGCCCGGGCAGCGGCCTCTATAAATCCACCGATGGCGGCGTCACCTGGAATCAAATCATCGGCCACGGATTTCCCAGCGAAGGCCTCGGCCGCATCGGAATCGCGATCGCTCCCGGCAACAATGGAAATCGCATCTACGCCGTAGTTGACGCCCACGAAGGCGGCATCTATCGTTCCGACGACGACGCGCAAAATTGGCAACGCATTTCTTCCGACGCGCGCGTCTGGCAGCGCGGCTGGTATTTCGGCGGCATCACCACCGATCCGCGCGACCCGAACGTCGTTTACGTCGCGGACACCGCGCTCTATCGCTCCACCGACGGAGGAGAACATTTCGAATCATTCAAAGGTGCCCCCGGCGGCGATGATTACCACACTCTCTGGATCGCCCCCGACGATCCCGCCCGCATGATCCTCGGCAGCGATCAGGGCGCTGCCATCAGCGTGGACCGCGGCGCCACCTGGACCTCCTGGTTCAATCAGCCAACGGCGCAGTTCTATCACGTCACCACCGATAACCGTTTCCCCTATCGCGTCTACGGCTCACAGCAAGACAGCGGCACTGCCGCCGTCAGCAGCCGCAGCGATTACGGCCAAATTACTTTTCGCGATTGGTCTCCCATTGGCGGCGATGAAAGCGGCTACATCGTAGTGGATCGCACGAATCCCGATATCGTTTATGGTGGCGGCCCCTTCGGCGCCATGCGCCGCTTCAATTGGACCACCGCACAAGATTTCGACATTTCTCCCGCCGCCATTCCCTTCAACGGCAGCAAGCTGCGCTTCACCTGGACGTCGCCAGTAGTTGACTCGCCACAAGATCCGCGCGTCCTCTATTTCGGTGCGCAATTCGTCCTGCGCTCCGCGGACGCCGGCCAACGCTGGCAAGCCATCAGCCCCGACCTGACGCTAAGAACCCCAGCGACAAACGCCCCGCCGAAAAGAGCGGGTGTCGGTGACGAAGTAGGCGCCGTGGTCTACACCATCGCTCCTTCGCCCGCTCGAGTCGGCGAAATTTGGGCTGGCACGGACAACGGCCTCATCCAACTCACACTCGATGACGGCGCGCACTGGTCCAACGTCACGCCTCCAGACGTGGAAAACTGGAGCCAGATCAGCCTGATCGAAGCCTCCCGCTACGATGCCGCCACCGCCTTCGCCGCGATTGACCGCCACCAGTTGGACGACCTCCATCCTTATATCTACCGCACGCACGATGACGGAAAGACGTGGCAGAGAATCGTCGCGGGCCTGCCAGAAAACGCCTACGTCCACGCTGTCCGCGAAGATCCGGTGCGCAAAGGCCTACTCTTCGCCGGCACCGAAATCGGCGTCTTCGTTTCCTTCAACGACGGCGCCAACTGGCGCCCGCTGCAGAATAAATTGCCCGTCAGTTCCATCCGCGATCTGGTGATTCACGGTGACGACCTGGTAGTCGCGACTCACGGCCGCGCTTTCTGGATCCTCGACGACATCGCGCCCCTCCGCGAATGGAACGACAACACCACAAATCAAAACGCGCACCTCTTCACTCCCGCGCACACCATCCGCGTCCGTCGCAGCGAAAATCACGATTCGCCGCTGCCGCCCGAAACGCCCGTCGGTACGAATCCGCCCGCAGGCGCCATCTTCGACTACTTCCTGAAATCGCCAGCCGCCGCCACCGAAGTACTCACACTCGAGATCCGCGACCACCAAGGCAACGTAGTCCGCAAATATTCCAGCTCCGATAAAGAGCCCGAACCCGCCGTCACTCCGCCGGAATTCCCGAAATTCTGGCTGCCAAAATTCCAGCCACTTTCCAGCGCCCCCGGAATGCACCGCTTCGTCTGGGATTTGCGCTATGCCCCTCCGGCCGCGCTGCACAACGAATATTCCATGGCCGCGATCATCGGCGTTGGCACCATCATCGAACCGCAAGGCCCGCTTGCGCTTCCAGGTGAATACGAGGTCGTGCTGACCACCGGCGGCCAAACCTACAAAGCCGCACTTACAATCGAAATGGACCCGCGCGTAAAAATCTCCAGCGAGGAATTAGCGCAGCAGCTTGACCTCGAACACAAAATAGACGCAGCGCTAACCAAAACCACCGACGCCGCGAAGTCCGTAGCCACTCTCCGCGAGAAGCTCAAAGCCCTCCGCACCAGCCTAAACGCAAAGCCGGACGCAAAACCCATCCTCGACACAGTGGACGACCTCGACAAACGCGCCCAATCCATTCAAGGCAACGCAGAAGCCCAATGGCCCGCCACCCCCGGCGGCCTAATCGGCGAAGACGCAACCCTAGCCGCGCTCGCAATAGCAGTCGGCAGCGCCGACAGCGCCCCCACCGCAACAGCCTCCGCCGCCTTCGCAGAATCCACCAAACATCTAAACGACCTGCTAACCCAATGGGACCAACTTCAAAAAGTTTTCGCCGCGCTCCACCAATAACTAAGGGACTAACCACCTCACGACCGCCGAGCCTTCGACGCTGCGCGCGTGAACGCTTAGCCTTCGGCGCTCCCAACCGTTTCCACAGCTCTCGCATTACTTTCCAAAATCTGCTCCAGTATCCCCGGAATCTCAAACACAGCCCCGTTCTTCAATCCCCCCGCATTCGCGCGAAACCGCGCCAAATTCGCCGGCTCGATCATCCTCCCCACCGCCGGCACAATCTCATCAAAGCTGCGCAACACCACCCCCAACTCATTCTCCACCACCCACTCCGCGTTATAACGTTCCTGCGGCAATGTCCAGGCATTGCACGCCACAATCACCGGCAAACGCATCGCCAAAGCCTCGCTCACACTCCCCGGCCCAGGCTTGCCAATAAAAAAATCCGCCAGATGCATATAACGGTTCACGTCCTTCGTAAATCCTTCCACGAAACGCGGCAACCTCGACCCGCCCACTCGCAGCGCAGAAGCCAGCTTTTGATTCCGTCCGCAAATAAATATCAATTGCAGCTCAAGCTTCGATTCATCCAACCTCTTCGCGATCTCCAGCATAGCCTGCGATCCATACCCACCAAACAGCACCACCGCCGTAGGCAAATCCGCGCGCAATCCGAATCGCGCCAGCCCCGCCGCCCGCTCCTCCACCTGCGCCTCGTAAAATCGCGGATGCAGAATCATCCCCGAAGTGTGAAAAATCCGGTTATCCATGTGCCCGTGCTCGCGCGCCTGCTCCACCGCCCGCTCCGAGCCGCAAACCAAAAATTGCTTCTGCCGCTCAATCCAGAAATGCGGCGGATAATCGGCTATATCTGTAAGTACCGTAACGAATGGGCGTCCTGGCCACGCGTTCGCGAAACCTTCATATAGCGCCCGATTGAAGTGCGGAATGAATGACACAACCATGTCCGGCGCACTCTCCCGCCAATGCCGCTCCAGTACACGCACCATAGCCCGATGCCGCGACCAGATCACAAATTGCAACACCTTCATCAGGTAAACGCTGCCCAACGTCCAGCCGCTGCGCAGCATCCAGTTGTAGTAGTCTTCGATGCGTATCCCCGCGTATCTCTTGAGGATATCCAGTTCCTCGAGCAACTCTTGAATGTTGAGGAGCTGAACGTCCCACGGACGTTCTTGCGCCTGAATGGACATCTGCAGGGCCGTAGCTGCCGCGCGGTGCCCGCCGCCGGCGTCGAAAAAGCAAAACTCGATTCGTTGCATGCGGGCGGAGTCTCGCATCCGTAATGCCGAGATCTGCTACGGATCTATTAAAAGACGGTTACTGTGTCGAAAGAGTTAAATATCTGTATTTTCAGAACTTTAGCACGCATGTCATCTGCCGGTAACACTCGTCCCCTATTCTCGTAGTCGTGAGATGCGACCTGCATGTTCACTCGTACTTCTCCGGTGCCTGTACGACCCCCTTTGTCCGAAATTTTTGCCGCGAAAGTTACAGTAATCCCCACGACGTTTATTCTCTCCTGCAGCGCCGTGGCATGAGTCTTTTCACTCTCACCGATCACGATTCCATCGAAGGCGCCGAACAATTGCGCCAGCACCCCGATTTTTTCGTTAGCGAAGAACTAACCTGCAAAATGCCGAGCGGCACCGAAGTCCACATCGGCGTCTACGACATCACCGACCGCCAGCACCAGCAGCTGCAACAACGCCGCAACGATCTCGTCGCGCTCCTCATGTATCTCACCGAGCGCCGCCTCTTCTTCAGCATCAATCACGTTTTCTCCAGCGTCACCGGACGCCGCGAACGTGAAGACTTTGCCTGGTTCCAGGAATATTTTCCGGCCGTCGAAACGCGTAACAGCCACATGCTCGAAAGCGCCAACCAGCGCGCCGCGCAGCTAGCCAAACAGTGGGACAAAATCGCCATCGGCGGCAGTGACGCGCACGCGCTTCCCTCCGCCGGCACCGCCTACACCGAAGTTCCCGGCGCCCGCGATAAAGAAGAATTCTTCGAAGGTCTGCGCGCCGGCATGGGCCGAGTCGCCGGCGAATCCGGCAGCTTCAGCAAACTCACGCGCGACGTCTTTGTAATCGCCTACGAAATGATGCGCGAAAAATCCTGGACCGCCCTGCTCTCGCCGCTAGCCGCGCTGATCCCGGTGATCACTTATTGGAATTACCACGACGAACGCGCCTTCGGCCGACGCTGGGCCGCCGAAATTCTGGGCGCTCCTGAAACCCGCAAACATCCCCGCTGGATATCAGTGCCGCAATCTGCAGTGGAGGGATCCATATGACAGTCGCCAAAGCTGTCTGGAACCAGATTCAATCGAACGATTACCGCCTGATGCGCCGCGTGCACCGCTGGCGTGCCCCGCGCTGGTTTCGCATCCTGATGATTCTGATGACTCGCATGGGCGACGGCTGGCTGTGGTATTCGGTAGGCCTGATCCTGCTCGTCTATGGTGGCGAACACCGCTACCTCGCGATCGGCGCCGCCGCCTCCTCCGCGCTAGTGGGAATCCTGCTTTTCCGCGCTCTGAAAAAAACCAGCAAGCGTCAGCGCCCGTGTGAAATCGAGCCGCACTGCTGGTCCCTGATTCTACCCCCCGACAAATACTCATTCCCCTCGGGCCACACCATCACCGCCTTCGCCATCGCGCTCTCGCTCGGACTTTTCTATCCGCAACTCCAAGGTGTCCTGCTAGCCGTAGCGCTGCTGATCGCGTCATCGCGCATAATCCTTGGCATGCACTTCCTCAGCGACGTGCTAGCCGGCTCCGCGATTGGAATCGCGCTAGGCACCGTGAGCTACCACTTCTTCGCCACACTCTGACCGCATGCGACACGAACGCTGGCGGCTCCCAGTGGCACGCCTCGCAAAATTCCGCGCATGGTTCCACGCAAAACGCTTCCGAACAAAGGGTCCTAAGGTGTTTGGAGTGCCGTGGCTTGCTTTTTCTGAGGCCCCGATAGTTTCCGGGCCGAAGGGCCACCGCTTTCGTCGAAGCCCAATGCTCGCCAACAAAACCTGCTAGGCGAGGCTTGCCTAGCCCGCTACGCACCGTGCGCAAGATTCCACCGCCACTCCGCACTGAGGCATCCCTATGTGGTGTCAGAACTACTTGGAAGCCTTGACTTGCGCCGTTTCCGGGATTCCTTCGTCGCGCAACAGCTCCACCACGCTCCGATATAACCGCCCGCGCACCTCGTGCCTCTCATTCGCGCGCGTGAGATAACGCACTCGTATGTCCACCCCCGCCCCCGAAGGAGTCACGCTCAGCGAAGGCACCGCCGAAAAAGTTTTCTGCGCATAACTCGGCGTCGCGTGCTCCCACTCCTTCTGCGCCAGATCCGCATTCGCCTTCGTATCTTCCGCGGCCAGCTTCTGTATCGCGTCCGCCACCGCGTATGGATCTTTTCCCGCGGGCGCTTGCACTTGAATCTCATCCCACAGCCACTGTCCCGAAGTCGAAAAATTAAAATAATGCCCCTCAATCGCGAAACTGTTCACGAACGTCACCTTGCGCCCCGTGGGATGCCCTGCATCCGTCCAGCTCCCCGTTTCCAGAATCACCGTGTGCAGCAAACCCACCTGCAACACTTCTCCGGCCACACCATTAATTTCCACCCAATCGCCCGGACGGATTCCATTGTTCCCCATCAGCACAAACCACCCGAAAAATCCCACGATGAAATCCTTCATCGCCACCGTGATTCCCGCGCCCGCCAGCGCCACCACTGTCGCAAAATTGCTCGGCATTCCGAACACAATCAGCAGAATCAAGCAGGCGCCGATCGCCTGCACCGCGAACATCGTCACTCCCTGCAGAGTGTGCAGTTGCCGCGGGTCTATCCGAAGTTCGGCAAACAATCTCTGCGCCCAGATGCTCGCCACAAACACAAACAGCGCCACCAGCGCGATCCACAATATGCAGAGAAACAGTCCGTGCAGAAACGCATGCTGCCGCGCCACCACCAGCGCCAGCCAGTTGCTGTACGTCGTTGCCAGCGCTTGCTCCGCCTCCATGCGCTTGTCGTACAACGCCAGCGCCTTCTGGTCCGCGCTCAAATGTTTTACGAATGTCAGTTCTGAAACAGCAGCCCCCGCCGCGTCAGTCGGCCCCGCGGCGGAGTTCGCAGGCACATTGCCGGAAGTACTGACCGGCGGAGTCGCGGAAGAATTCCCGGTCGCATTCGCCGCCGTATTCGCGGCGGCATGTGCGCCTGCCCTCGACGATTTCGCCCCCGCGTCAGCCACCGGACGCCGCCGCAGAATCTTCTTTTGCGCCTTTTCATCATCCAACTGTTTTTCCAGCGCTTCGTGCTCCGCCGTATCCTTCGCAATCCGCGCCAGCGCATTCTGCCGCGCCTGCTGCAGCAGACTTTCCTTCGTCCGCAGCGAGAAAATCGCTTCCACCTGAGCCACCAAATTCGCCGACCGCGAAGATTCCGGCGACGTCCCCTGCGCCGCGCCGCCGCCTCCGCCGGCAGACGGTTTTGCCGTATGCCCCTCCGAAGCCTCGTGCTGATCCAGCTGATCCTGCACCAAAGAAAGTTTGTCACCGCCGGCCCGCGTCAAATCTTCGTGCGCATCATCCAATTCATCCTGGTCTAGCGACTCCTGCGCCTTCGCCAGATCAATCTGATCCTGCACGTCATCCTTGGCGCTCGGCCGAGCCTTCGCCAGAGCCTCGGTTAGTTGCGCCACGCGATCCTGATCTACATTCAGCCGCGCATCCGCATCCTTCACTCGGGCTGCGAGCGCCCCCGTTTCCGCCGTTAGCGGTGCCGGATTCTCCCTCGCGTCTTCCAGCGCCGCGTTGAACGACAAATCCACCGACCGGTCCGCCAGCCGCAGCGCTTGCTGCGCATATTCCTGCTCCCAGTGCGTCACCGCCAAAGGAGCAAGTTGCTGCGCCGTCTGCAGCGCGCTGGTATCCACAATCTGCTGTGAGCTGTGCACCGCTCGCATCTGGTCCGCATGCAGCCGCCGCGCAGACGTGGCCCAATCCCGCGTGTACAAAATCGCCCACGCCGCCGCAGCCACCAGCAACGTCAAAACCGCCAAAACCGTTTTTTGCCCGCGCGTCATCGGCAGTTCACCGGGCATGATTGTAGTACGCCCGCGAAAATCGCGATCGTAAATCTCGATTAAAGGGAGGGTGCTTCAGGGTTTTACTTTGCGTTCTGCATTGCCGCGGTGCCGGCACCGCGTGCTGTTCACTGCAGCAGGACTCTGCCCGGTTTTTCGTGCGTCACTTCTTCGCCTGATCCTCCCGCCCCGCAATACCGTGCGCCATCACAATCACCGATCTCGCCCCCGCCTTCCGGTCCGCCGCAATCTCCTGATATTCCGGCGACTCCGCCCAATCCCGAAACGACGCCTCATCCGGAAATGAAAGCACCACGATCTTGTTACCGTCCCACGGTCCTTCGAACACCACGGGACTTTCATCCGCCGCCAGCACCCGCCCTTTATATTTCTTGAAAACATCCATAAACCGCTCCACGTACCTCCCGTACGTAGCCGGTTCGTGTATCCACAATTGCGCAATCGCGTAAACGCTCATCGCTCCTCCTCAACGCGCTCCTGCGCACCTCAATTCGATTCATCCTCACCACAAAAACGCAACGTTACAGCGCGGCTACGATCGGATCAATGTTTGCATTCTCGACCAATGACCGCGGCGCCGCTATTTCGTCCCCGTGCCTGGCGCGTTCATCAGGCAGGGCCGACACTTTTCAACCTCGAAGAGCATCCAAGCTTCGACTAGGGAGTTTCGCAAAGTTTTCTAGTGAAAGCCCGCGACTTTTCGCGCGGAGGTACACAACTTATGTTCAGCAACTCACGCCTCGGCTGTTTTATTCTCGCGACTCTCCTCTGCGCCGCTACAGCTCCAGCTCGGCAACACAGCCCGCAAGTCCAGGCCGGTGACGGCAAAATCCATCTCGACGTCACCGTCAGCCCGAAGTCCGGCGCGCCCGTCGCGGATCTCCAGCAGCAAGACTTCAGCGTGCTCGATAACAATTCCCCGCAGGCGATTACCTCGTTCGCTGCGGTCACAGGTCGCCAGGCTCCCGTTCAGGTCATCGTCGTAATTGACGCAATCAATACCGATGCCCGCGAAATCGGCTATGAACGCATACAGATCGACAAGTTCCTCCGCAACGAGGGAGGTCACCTCGCGTATCCCATCGCCATTGTGGTCGCCACGGATACAGGCGCCAAGATTGCTGAGAATTTCTCGAGCGACGGCAACGCCCTCGGCACCGCCATGGATCGCGATCAGATCGGTCTGCGTGACATCGGACGCTCCGCCGGTTTCTATGGCGCAACCGAGCGCCTGCAGTATTCCCTTGAGGCGCTGAATCAGCTCACTGGTAGCGACGCTCCGCATGCGGGGCGCAGAATACTGCTCTGGGTTTCTCCAGGCTGGCCTCTTCTCTCCGGCCCCGAAGTCGAGCTCGACTCCAAGCAGCAGGCAGGGATCTTCGCGCAGATTGTCGAACTCTCCACTCGACTCCGCCAGGCCCGCGTCACCCTCTACAACGTCAATCCCATAGGCGCCGGTGAATCCGTCTTCCGCGGCACATACTACGAGGAGTTCCTGAAAGGCGTCAGCAAACCCAGCCAGGTCAATCTCGGGAATCTGGGGCTCCAGGTGCTCGCCATTCAGAGCGGCGGTCTGGCTCTCGAGTTCAACAACGATCTCCCCGCGCTCCTGCAACAATGCATCTCCGGTGTCGCGCCCTACTACGAGATCTCATTCGCCGCGCCCGCAGCCGACCGGCCAGACGAATACCACCGCATAGAAATAAAGGTCGCAAAGCCCGGCCTAATCGCGCGCACGAACCAGGGTTACTACGGACAACCCGCACCTCATAACTAAGTAGTTTCCGCATCTACGCGCTACTCGCCGGAGTCCGACGACCTACGGAATGCAGTTCCACAAATCTGTCCGCCCCCGCAACACTCCTGTCCCAGAACCGAGCATCTCCGCGCATCTGCCAGCTCCAATCCTCCGCAACTGATTGATGAATAGGTCTTTATCTCCGCACGGCAAGGAACTGTGCGTGCCTTGACGCTTACGAGGCTCGTGGCTCATACGCTCGAAGTGTTGAATCTCGGTTCCATTGTGGTACAAAATGCCGCGCAGGGCGCTCCGCTGCATCCTTAATACCCAGGAGGTCGAACGACGATGCCCACTCCAGAACTCCTAATCAGTGATTTAAAAGTCGCCCTGCGCTCCCTCGCGCGCACCAAGGGCCTCGCGGTTACCGTGATCCTCACCCTCGCCCTCGGCATCGGCGCCAATGCCGCCATCTTCAGTGTCGTCCGCGGCGTCCTCCTCCGCCCGCTAGTCAATCGCGACGAAAACCGCCTCATCTACATCCGCCAAAGCGCCCCCGGCATCGGCGTCGAAGACGCCGCCTTCTCCGTCCCCGAAATCCAGGATATACAGTCGCGCGTCAAGACCGTCAGCCAGTTCGGCGACTTCTCCACCATCGGCTTCAGCATGGTCGGCCTCGGCGAACCCCGCGAAGTCCGCGCCGGCGTCGTGGACGGCTCCTATTTCGAAGTGATGGGCTTGCGCCCCGTCCTGGGCCGCTTGCTCGACGCCCACGATGACGGTCCCAACGCCGCCGGCGCAGTAGTCCTCACCTATCGCTTTTGGTCCACCGCGCTGCACAGCGATCCCTCCGTGCTAGGCAAATCTCTCAAGCTTGATACCGGCGACCCCGCCGGCGCCCGCACGGCCACGATCGTCGGCGTCCTCGAACCGTCGGTGCCTTACCCCGCCGAAACCGAGCTCATCGCCAATGTCGTCACCAGCCCGCACCATCTCTCCGCGACGATGGTCACTGGCCGCGTGCATCGCATGACCGAACTTTTCGGCCGCCTCGCGCCCGGCGCAAACATCGACCAAGCCCGCGCCGATCTTCGCACCACATACGCCTCCATGGTCGCCCAGCATCCCGAAGCCTATCCCCACGGTGAGAACTTCCAAATCAGCGCCGTCTTTCTGCGCGACCAAATCACCTCGCGCGCCAAAACCGTCCTCTGGGTCCTGTTCGCCGCCTCCATCCTAGTCTTCGTCATCGCCTGCTCCAACGCCGCCAATCTAATCCTCGCGCGCACCGTCCGCCGCGAAGGCGAACTCTCCATCCGCGCCGCGCTAGGCGCCAGCACGGCCTCGCTGCGCCGCACACTACTCATTGATAGCCTCCTCCTCTGCGGCGCCGGCGCGGCACTCGGCGTATTGATCGCGCGCCCGATGGTCGCAATCCTCGCGCGTTATGCTTCCCGCTTCTCCATCCGCGCTCTCGACCTCACCGTTGATTCCAGCATGCTCTGGGTCGGCGCCATCCTCGCAGTAGTCGCCGCCGTGCTCCTCGCATTCGTCCCGCGCCTGCCCTCAGCGGAATCCGCGAATGGCCTAAGCCTCGCCAGCGGCGGCGTGCGCATCACCGGCAGCACCGGACGCCGCCTGCGCATGTTCGCCGTCACCCAAATCGCCGCCTGCTTCATGCTCCTCGCCGGCGCCGGCATGTTGCTCAAGACGCTCCTCGCGCTGCAAACCGTGCGCACTGGTTTCGACACGCACAACGTCCTCGCCCTCAACGTCCCAGTCGTTTCCTACGGACGCACGCCCGATCAGATCCTCGGTTTCTACAAAGAATCCATGCGCCAGATCGCCGCTCTCCCCGGAGTAGATCGCGTCGCCGTCGGCACCGCCGTTCCCTGGCGCGACAAAGGCATCTTCGGCCCCGGCTTCCAGTTCTCCGCCGAAGGCCACGTCCGCGCCAATGGCGAAGAAGATCCCCATGCGCAATTCCGCACCATATCTCCCGGATTTTTCGCCGCTCTCGGCGTCCCCATCATCGAAGGCCGCGATTTCAACGACCTCGATCGTAGAGACAGCGAGAAAGTCGTCATCGTCAGCCAGAGCGTCGCGCTCCGCATGTTCCCCACCAGCGACGCGCTCAATCAGCACATCATGTGGACCGACCCCGTCATGCAATTTATCGCCGTCAGCACCGGCCCGCGCCGCATCGTCGGCATCGCCGCCGATGTTGACGACGAAAACGTTGTCCCCGGCGCCGCCCTCACCGTCTATCATCCGCTCGATCAGGAAATCGGCGGCGGGCGCCTCTTCGTCCATACCCATTCCGATCCCTACGCGCTGGTCACTCCCATCACGCGCATCATCCGCGATTTGTCCGTAGATCAGCCGGTGGAAAAAGCTGCCACGCTCGACGACGTGCGCGCCGAAGTCCTCACCCCTGATCGTCTGAACGCGCTAGTCTTCGGCGGCTTCGCCGCGGTGGCTCTGGCAATCGCTGTGATTGGAGTAGCAGGCGTGCTGGTCTTTTCAGTCAGCGGCCGCACGCGCGAATTCGGCATCCGTCTCGCTCTGGGCGCGCAACCGCGCAATCTGCTCACCAGCGTAATCGCCCAAGGCGCTCTGATGGCAGGAGTCGGCATCATAGCGGGCGCCGTATTCGGTTACGCCCTGGCACGGCTAGCTAACAGCTACGTCGTGGATATGCGCATGCCCGATCTCGTGCCGGTGGTTGCCTCCGCTGCGGTCCTGCTAGCCGCCGCGGTAGTAGCATCAGTGCTCCCAGCCGCCCGCGCCGCCCGCATCGACGTAATGGATGCCCTGCGCTCCGAGTAATGCGGCCTTTCGCTTTGCAATCGGGTAGAACAAGGCAAAAACTAGCGATTGATTTGGGTCGCTGCTGATAGTTTTCAGTAATTTGCGATGGCTTTCGATTATGTTTCGCTAGCGATTGATTTGTGGTGCGGAGGAAGCGCGCGGGGAAAGTGGAGTTCCGAGCTCGGCCCAGCTCCAGCATGTCGCGTCCTGTAGAGACTTCAACGTTGGCTCGACTTACGCTAAAACATTCGCATTTTCGGCGCTATTCGTAGAAGTACGGAGAGGGTTGAGTACTCAGCAAGGAAAAGCACACTCTTAGTCGCGCTGACTACAGGCTGCAATTTGGTTCCGCAATTCCTCCCGCCGAAGATTCATTTCTTCTTCTGCCAAAGCTTGAACTATTCCTCTGCCCCAACTGACCCATTTTTTCTCGAGCGCTTCTAGAAACTGAGTCCAACGATTGTAAATCAAGCTTGGTCGCACCGCTTCTCCTAGTTTGCGAGTCCTGCAATTCTTGGGAGTTCTACCTTGCTGGCACCTCAAGCCCGATTCAAACGTTCTGAGTTGCCTTTGTGTTACCACACAATGTCCGCGGCGTTGACCGATCATATTGGACTCCCGAGAAGAGACTCATGCAGCCTTGTCGTTAACGGATGCCTCTTCATCTACGCGCACGAAAGCGTAGAAGCGCGCGTTACAACTGAGGCAGCGGAAAGGGCGAACACCGAGGGTTCGAAGAAGGTAGCGTTCAATAGCGCCACGGCGACGCGAACGAACAGCCTCGGGACTTTTGCAATTTGGGCAAGTGCGTTTCGTCGCCAAGTTCGACGTCCAATGGAACGGCACCAGGAGTTTGGGCGAACCGAGAACGCTCGCGTATCCCCAGCCCGAGTCCCCGCAAAGCGTTCTCGGTTCGACAACGCATATTTGCAGCGCGCGTGAATCCAAGCAATACAGCGATTTATGTATCTCAATTCGTGCGCTGGTGAACCGAGCAATCGGTGCCGTGAAATCTGTTGACCCGAACTCCGCAAGAGCGTTAAATTTTCGTTTTCGGCTAAATATCCCTTGGAGGTGCCTATGCGTACCGATAGCTCCCTTCACTGGAAAGAAATCTTTCTGCAAGCGATGGATGAATCAGACAGAGAGAAATTGCGTCGGCTCGTCCCTAAAGCTGAAGCAGTAATCTTTCTTCGCCGCAAACAACTGGGAAATTCCGTTGAAGCGCGAGAGGAATTGAGTACGATGGCCGTCGCGATTGAGGCTTTGCGCTTAATCAGAGTCCGCCAACTCGGCGGTGGAAAGTCCAGAGCGTCGCATGACGGTGAGCGAATGGTGGAAGGCGCGGAATCAAACTGATCGCGTGCGATCGCCACAGAGTGAGCTATTAACAGCATGACGACCGCGTTGATTCTTCTTTTGGTTTCGGATTCGGTCGCTCGCGTGGTTCTTCAGGAAACGTTAGAGCACGCGGGATATTCGGTTATGGCGACAGGTGATTTGGGAACGGCCATCAAAAGGGGTGAACGAGTCCACGCCGGATCTCTTTATAATCAGCCATTACATTCAAGACATGCCAGGTTATGACACAGCAAAATTTCTGGGTACGAAGCGTCATGGGCTGCCCGTTTTGACGGTAGCCGGCCCTAATTAACGACGATCGGCTTGAATATCGCCTGTCGCTGGAAGGCTTCGCAGTTTTCCCCAAGCCATACAGCGCAACCGAACTTCTCTCGAAAGTGAAAGACGTGCTTTCTCCGAGCTGAGATTCAATCGTCGTTAATCCCATCTCGCCAGGCGAGCTTGCCACGCGCAGCGTCCAATTTCACGACGCCCACACTCGTCCGGCGCGGGAACAGGCGCCCGGAAAAACTAAAGCTCAACGTCTCGGAGTGGCGGAAGCGCGCGCCACACGCCACTGATCACGTAACTCTCCTCGGATACGCTACAAATATTATCGTGCATTTCTCAATACGGTAATCCGTGTAGGGGTGTGTTCGAGCGCGAGCGGCCGGCGCTTTCGTTCGGCGCGATTTTGTTTTGTCGCATTTGCACTTCCGCGTGCGGCACCCGACAAGTCACAGGCTGGATCACCCTGCAGGCTATTTGAGGTCGAGCAGAAACTCTCCGCTCCAAGCAAAAGAATTTCCAGAACTGCGCAACGCTTGGCGTAAGTGGCATCAGAAAGTGATTGCCGCGTTAGCTGTTATTCATGGAGAACGAATTGCATTAAACATTCGATTGCGCGAAGCAGCGCGCAATGGATTGTGTGCCATGCTCGCGCGGGTTGTTGTCGTCTGGTCCCAAGCGAGCTTAATTTGCAAGGGAGGAACGAACATGCGGAAATACCCAGTCATTCTTGCGATAGCCTTCGTACTGCTCGCCGGCCTCGCGGTGCCAGCCAGCGCGCATGAGCTTGTCTCAGCGCAGGTGACGCTTGGTTGCGGTAGCTACACTATGACGTTTACCTCAATAGATCTGGCGACGGCCGACAATTACACAATCACCTGGACTATAAACGGCCTTGGGCCGACCGCCATCAGCAACTCGGTCAGTTTTGGTAACGTCTCAGGCACTTTCACCAATTCTGTTAGCGGATCGTTTCCGACTTTGACTGGCAGTTTCACACCCTCCGGTAGTGCAACATTTGTGGACAATTCAAACGGAGAAACGAATACGGTACTCATCAGTTTTTCGCCCTCCAGCATCACTTGCCCGGGCCCTCCGCCACCTCCGCCATGCCAGCAAAGCGCCACGAACTCCTCGAACTTCAATGGCACGTCCGTTCCCGCCGGGACCTACATTTGGTTCAACGCCCACTTCAAGGCGAATAACGTGCCCAGCGGCGGCGTGACGATTGACTTCACGAATGGAAATATCTCCTTCACTGCCGGCGGGACTCCCTATTCTTTGGCCGTTCCCAAAGCCAAGATCACCTTCTCGTCGTCCACCACCTGCTCTTCCACCACTTTCGACACCGCCACCAGCACCTGGGTGACTAAGGTCCCCATCTCCGGTGACGATGAGATTTTTCTTACTGGCCTCGCCTGGCCCGTGCCCACTGGCGGCTTGCCTGGGGGCGCTAATCCTGTGAATTTCAGCGGAACCTACAGCAGCGAATCCAGCGCGCCGCGCTTGTCTATTGAAATGCAGTGGAGCGCGGCCGCCTACTCAACCTTTACAACCGACTATAACGCGCTTCAGATTAAGGCCGGCCACCAAACGGCTTGCGGACCGAGCAATGGTGATCACGCTGGCACACCTGAGGGCGTGAATAGCAGCAACACTCCGTGGAAGAAGTATTTGGTTGGCGGTCCCAGAGGCGGGGGCGGATCAAACTTCACTGGTTCGTGGAGCGGCACGCTAAACATTACGATCTGTCCCACCTAAATCAACAACTGATACCTTTAGACCACAGCTGAGGGGGCTGCAGGTGCAGCCCCTCACTTCATTTGGTTTAATCGCGCGTTACTTGCCGGTGCGCATCTTGAACAACGACGTTCACCCTACAATGGAATTCCGGGGAACGACACACAGTCTCTCAACCGCTTGTCTCACTCCGCGGACAACCTCGGGTTGACTTCTCGGCGGGTGGGCCGGTGGCCAAGCCTCACACGCTACCCGAGCCGATGTTTTTGATTTTGCGGTTTAGACGCCCCCTCACCGGGCGCCACAGGCGGATGGCGCACCCGCCCAGCCTCGAAAACCACCAGCCTGCGCGCTTGGGCTTCCAGTACTATTGCGCCCATACTGGCCGTGATTCTACGTTCGGTGTGCTATGAATGCACAGCTTCGGCCAGGCAGGCCAATCCGCAGGAGCAAGCGACTCGTGCTGTCCATCCCCGTGCATGTTTTTGGGCAGGACATCTTCCTGGAATCGTTCAACGAGTTCGCCCATATGCTCTCCGTGAACGCTCATGGAGGAGCGCTTGCCCTGGCCGCCAAAGTACGAGAGGGCCAGAGGATTCTTCGAGAACCTTAATGTTTTCTGCAAGTTCTGCAGAATCAATCTTCGACCTCTGTCATTCATGTCAATTGTGTCAGGGTTCTCCCTAATTTGGGCACGAAATGGGCACAATCGTCTTCGGTTTCAAAAGCACGACTTACACTCGCTTGGCATGATCTCACATGGACATCATTATGCTGGATGGCGCGGCGGGCGCGGGTAGTGGCGTCTGCGAGGTCGGCGGCATCGGCTACGGCGCGGGTGTCGGCGAGGACGATGTCCAGGGTGGTGCTGGGTGCGATGCCCATCGTGGACACGGCCATTATGGTTGACGTGGCAGACGAAGCGGCCATGGTGGAGCGGCTGGGGCAGGTGGTGGTTATGCGCTGCTACATGAACTGGGGATCGCGTTGGCTCTTATCCCACCGGCGGCGTGGGTGCCGTATTGTCACTAGAGGAAGCACGCTGCGGGGCAGCGCGTTCGATTTAATGCCTTATTTTGTTGTTTTTAGCTCACAATTAGGCGTACGGCAATTTACCGTACATTGTCCTTGACATGCCCGGCAATTTACCGTACATTAGCCTTGTGTTTGGAGGCCCATTATGTCACGGGCAATGAGAGCACCTGTAAAATCTGAACGGATGGAAATTCGCGCCACCCCTGATCAGAAGAAGCTTTTCGCGCGGGCGGCACAGATACGTGGTACTTCGGTTGCGGATTTTGCGGTCAGCAAGCTGCAAGAGGCCGCGCGAGAGATCATCCAAGAAACCGAGTCATTTCGTCTGCGCGAGGAAGATCGAAAAGTTTTTTTCCACGCGCTGACTAATCCACCGGAACCTAACCAGTATGCAAAGGACGCGGTTACTCGTTACAAAAAGCAGGTAAAAGGCTAATTGGAAGAAGCCAGAGAGAAACCGACGTTCATCTTCGAGCCGCTCGGGTCTGCACATGACCGGGCGGCTTTTGCTTGTGGCGAGCCTATTTTAGACGACTATCTGAAGACGCAAGCAAGCCAGGAAGCCAAGAAGAAAATAGCCGCCGTCTTTGTAATGACCACGGACGGAAAAGCAATCGCAGGATTTTACACCTTGTCCCAATATGCGATTTTAAGCAGCGAGATTCCGGAAGATATCTCGCGCAAACTACCAAAGTACGGCCAGACACCCGCAACCTTAATCGGAAGACTGGCGCGGCACACAGCGCATCGCAAAACCGGGGCAGGAGACTTGCTGCTGGCGGACGCATTACGACGCTGCTTAGAAATTAGCAAACAGGCCGCATCATGGGCGGTTATGGTCGAGGCTAAAAACGAGCCCGGTACCGCTTTCTACAAAAGGTGGGGATTTGAGGCTTTTCCCAGTCACCCACTTAAGCTGTTTCTGCCCACAAAGACTATCGAAAAAATGTTCGCTTGAATCAATCCCTCTCCATTTCCTAGCGCGCAAAATTAAACATCTTCGGCGCTTCCTTCCTAAACGCCCTGCTAGTTTTCGACTTTCCAAATCCACGCGGTTTTTTGAGCAAAGTGGAGTTGATTGAAATTGGACGGTCTACGGTTTGTTCGCGCCCGGAGCAGGGGTTTTAGCTCTGTCCACTCCGCGATAGAAGTCTCCATCCAAAAACTGCTTTTCAAGGGTTTGGAATACGTACTCTATCGGGACCATCTCGCCCAAGTCCGCATCGCCAAGTGATCCACTCAGAACACCAATAATCATGCTTCTTGGCCCGTTGAATTGGAAGGGCGGGCCGAGTGTAAAGTCCAGGGGCTGCAAAAAGATTGGCGAGCCGCTATTTCCCGGAACAAAGTTCCCAGCGATTAGCCAGCTGAGTCTGTCCTTCTCGGCATCCTGTGCCCCACAACGCATCTTTACAGGTTCATCGAGTATATTGGATATTTTGCCAAACTTAAATGCAGGGTAGTTCCTTTTTGCATTCCAAAGTCCGGGGACCAGTCCCGCCGATATGATGTTCGCTCCGATACCTATGTGATACTTCTCAATTTCTTCCGGTGTCACAAAATCTTGTACCCGCAGCTGGTTTACGTCCTGATCTAGCAATTTGGCTTCATCGGTGTTAGCAATTGGAATCGCTGCAATGTCAACTCGGTCATCCGAGTGTGCCAGCCACATTTTTTGGCCGTTGAGGCTTAGTGGAAAAGATGTCTCCCGCGCTCCGGTGAGACTCACGCCCGGTTTATAGTCTTTGGAATTTACACGGACGCTCAAGGCTTCCGGGTTTCTCCAGGCGCACCCCGCCCATTCCGGGTCAACAACATGACGAGCCAAAAGCACCGGCCAAGAGCAAGAGTGCCGAGTCGTGGACGTGGGCTCTTTGCAAGAGGGCAAATGGACAGTGGGTATTGAACTGGTGGAACCCGTGGCAAACTTTTGGAAGGTCGACTTTGCCGCTAGCAGTCCCAGGCCACAACTCGCTCGCCGTTGAGGCTGCCGGCGATGCCCTGGCGCGAGCCTGCCTCCCGACCTGAAACAACGGCACTTGCTGAATTCCCAACAAGCATCTCCCGCGCTTGCCTCTACACGATTCACCGTATTGTCGCGGGGGCTAGAATGTAACTTGACCTACTGGAGCGAACAACGTGCCCCCAACCGATGCCTCTGACCCTTCGGGACTAAACAAGCCCCGTACCATCCTTATCGCCGATGACAGCGAACTGGTGCGAGCGAAAATCCGCCAGGCACTGGAGCGCAAAACAGACTTCGAGATTTGTGGCGAAGCGATCGATGGACTTGAAGCGGTGGCCAAGGCTAAAGAACTGACGCCTGATTTGATTCTACTGGACGTGAAAATGCCGCGCCTCAACGGCCTGGAAGTGGCAGGAATTCTTCGCCACACACAGCCCGGGATTCGGATAATTATGGTGACCATGTATGCCGAAGAACTCAACAAGAAGCTGGCATCCCTCTTCGGAATCGATGCCGTGTTCTCGAAATCGGAGGGCGTAACCAGGCTGATCGAGCGCGTCGAGAACCTTTTGGCCGCCTAGAACCAGGTACTGGCGGGTCGCCCAGCCTTTCACACCACGAGAACCCACGCCCTGGATGTTACGGCAACCGCACGCTCGTCAGTAGAAATACGGACGTTTCTAATCGACAGTCTGGCGATTAGAAACGCCCGTAAGTCACTGAAAACAAACAGCAACACCAATTCTAATCGACAGTACTTTGTGCGTTTCTGGCCCACGCCGCGCGCCCAATCCAGAATCACAGCCCTTGCTCGTACGTAGTATCTGGCGGAGAATCGCTTAAGCGATGAAAAATACTGAGGCGGCAAAAGTCGGCAACGCCCACAGCACAGTCGTAAGCATCAACAAGGCGCGCCCGGACTCACGCGAGGATTCGCTCGGTCCAACGGTGGAAGATCGCATGGCCGCGGGCAGAGCATTGCGCGAGCGCGTGCCGCGAACTTCCCATGCGAAGTGGGCGCCCGCGGCTAATCGTCCCGATCCGGTGACGCTGCTGAAGGAATCCGATCGCGGGCGCTTGTCCGAGCTGTTGCCCATCCGCTATGGACGCATGCGCCAGTCGCCGTTCGCTTTCTTTCGCGGCGCCGCTGCGCTGATGGCCTGGGATCTGGCGGCAACTCCAGTGACAAAAATTCGCGTGCAGGCCTGCGGCGATTGCCACCTGCTGAATTTCGGCGGATACGGGTCTCCAGAGCGCCGCCTAGTATTCGACATCAATGATTTCGACGAAACGCTTCCCGCGCCGTGGGAGTGGGACGTGAAGCGCCTCGCCGCCAGCGTCGTGCTGGCAGCACGCCAGAAGGGAATGAAGGAACGGCGTTGCGGGGATGCGGCGCGCGCCGTGGTGGCTTCCTATCGCACGCACATGCGCGAATATGCGAGCATGCCCTACCTGGAGGCGTGGTATTCGCACATTGATGTGGAACTTTTTATCGAGAAAGCGAAGACCGCGCGTGACAAGAAGTACTGGAAAAAAGTGGAAGACGCCGCAAAGATGCAGACGGCCGAATACATTCTGCCGAGAATCACGGAAGTTTCCAATGGCAAGCGGCGCATCATTGATCACCCTCCGCTGGTTTACCACCCGCGCGACATGGCCGCGATAGACGAGCACGTCCGAGCCCTCTTTCACCGCTACAGCCTGACGCTGCCCGAAGAACGCCGCGTGATTCTGGACCGCTATCACATCGTGGATATCGCGCGAAAAGTAGTGGGCGTGGGAAGCGTGGGCACGCGCTGCGCTGTCGCTTTGTTGATGGCCGGAAAGGACGACGCGCTGGTTCTGCAACTGAAAGAAGCGCTGCCTTCGGCGCTGGAAGCGCATGCGGGCAAGAGCCGTTACGCGAATCACGGAGAGCGAGTGGTCACCGGGCAACGGATGTTGCAGGCGGCCAGCGACGTGGTTCTCGGCTGGACGCGCGACGATGACGGCCATGACTATTATTTCCGCCAGCTGCGCGATATGAAAATGAAATTCGATTTGGAAAGCATGAGCAAATCCGAATGGCTGGAGTACGTGCAGATTTGCGGATGGACTCTGGCGCGTGCGCACGCGCGCACCGGCGATGCGGCCCGCATCGGCGGCTACATGGGCAAGAATGCGACGCTCGACGACGCGATCGGTGAATTCGCGGTGACCTACGCGGACCAAACCGAGCGAGACTACGCCACCCTGCTGAAAGCCATTCGCGCGGGCCAGGTGCGCGCGGCGGAAACTCCGGCGGCGTAATTCACAAATCCAGCGGCAGCGGACTTTTGCCGGTGATCAGGCGCGCGGAGCGACTGAAAGTTAAATATAGCCACGCCCACTGCAACATCACCAGCACGCGATTTTGAAATTGAATGATGTAAAGCAAGTGCACGAAAACCCAAATCAGCCAAGCAGGCCAGCCTGAGAGCCGCAGCCAATTCAAGTCCGCAACGGCCGCGCCGCGCCCGATGGTCGCGAGATTTCCTTTGTCGAAATAATGGAACGGGGGAAGTTTCTGGCCGCGCAAACGCGCGCGAATTACTTTTGCGACGTAACTTCCCTGTTGAATCGCGGGCTGCGCAACTCCCGGAAGCGGCCGTCCAGTTTGATGGCTGAAATTCGAGAGATCGCCGATAACGAAAATCTCGGGATGCGCGGCGATGCTCATGTCCGGCTCCACAATCACACGCTGCGCGCGATCGAGCTTCGCGCCGGCTTCCTGGGAAAGAATCACGCCGAGCGGCGAAGCCAGCACGCCCGCGGCCCACAGCACCGTGTGAGTGGGAATCATCTCGTCGTGATCGCCGACGCGAATGGTGACGCCGTCAGCGCGAACGTCGGTGACCATCGCCCCAGTTCTGACCGTGACGCCGAGTCGCACGAGCATCCGGCGGGCGGCTTCGGAAAGCTTCGGCGGATACGAGGGCAGCGCGCGGTCGGTGCCTTCGACGAGGATGATGCGAGTTTGCGTCGAGTCGATGTGACGGAAGTCGTGAACGAGCGTGTCATGCGCGATTTCGCCGAGGGCGCCGGCAAGCTCCGCGCCGGTGGGCCCGGCGCCGACGATGACGAACGTCATCCAGGCGCGCAGCTTATTGGGATCGCGTTCGCGCTCGGCGGCTTCGAATGCGAGCAGGATGCGGCCGCGCATGGCGGTTGCGTCGTCGAGATTTTTCAGCCCGGGAGCGAACTGCTCCCATTCGTCGTGGCCGAAGTATTGATGCGTGGCGCCCGTAGCGACGATCAGGGTGTCGTAATCGAGCGCGCCGTCGCTGAGGATGACGCGGCGGTTCGCGGCGTCAATGTGGACCGCTTCGCCTAGCAGCACCTGCGTGTGTTCTTGTTTGCGCAGAATTTGGCGCAGCGGGCTGGCGACGTTCGCGGGGGAAAGCGAGCCGGTGGCAACCTGATAGAGCAGCGGCTGGAAAAGATGATAGTTGCAGCGGTCAACCAGCGTTACTTGCACCGGCGCGTTTTTCAGAGTAAGCGCAGCGGTGAGCCCGCCGAAACCGCCGCCGATGATTACGACTTTGTGTGGATCAGCCATTCTCCGGCGAACTCTCCAACAAACGCGAAAACACCGCCGCTTGCCTCGGGACGCCTCTACGTTATCAGATGCACTAACATGACTGGAAGAAGCAGGATTGAAATCGGCCGCTGCGGAGTTCGTACTGGTGCGCGCAGCGCGAAACGCGTTGCAAAGAGGCGGCGAATTCGTCGTGGCGCCATGAACGATGCATCCGAGATAAACTGAACGGCACGCGAGGAGCGGATCTGCTGACATGAAATCGCGATTGTGGAAGGCTGCGACGTCTTTGTCGTTGATCTTGGTGATCGCGCTGGGAGCGCGGGCGACATTTGCGAGGAATCAGGAACGCAAAATGCGGGCAGATCTGGTTGGCCTGGTGCCATTTCTGAATGAGACGGGAAACATCGCTTACTCGCTCGCGGCGGGGCACGGATTTAGCTCGCCTTATTGGCAGGAGACAGGGCCGACGGCGTGGTTGACGCCGATCTATCCGGCGTTGGTCGCGGGAGTGTTCCGCGTATTCGGGATTCACACGCCGCACTCGTTTTTCGCGATTGTGTTTCTGAACATTTTATTTTCCGCGGCAACTTGCGTGCCGCTATTTTACATCGGCAAACGCGTGGGCAGTTTGGCACTGGGCGCCGGGGCAGCGTGGTTGTGGGCGATTTTTCCTAACGCGATCATCATTCCTTACGAATGGGTCTGGGACACATCGCTCGCGGCGTTGCTGATGGCGACAATATTGTGGGCGACGATCAAGGTCGCGGATACGGCGAGCGTGCGCGCGTGGTGTGGATATGGATTGCTATGGGGCTTTGCGCTGATGACCAATCCATCGCTGGGCAGCTTGTCGCCGGTGCTGCTGGGCTGGGCCGCGTATCGCGCGTTCCAACAAGGGCGATTGCGCCTGAGCCACCCACTGCTGGCGTGCGGAATCGCGGTGTTGTGCTGCGTGCCGTGGACGGTGCGAAATTACGTGGCGTTCCACCGATTCATTCCGCTACGTTCCAACTTCCCTTTTGAATTGTGGTTGGGAAATAACGAACAGTTCGATGAACAATCGCAGATTGTGCCGGCGGCAGATCCGGAGCGTGCCGAGATTCGAAGGTATATTCACATGGGCGAGACGGCGTTCATGCAGGACAAGTGGAAGGCAGCGACTGCGTTCATCAGCGCGCATCCGAAACTGGAAATAATTCTTTACGGGCGGCGCTTTGTGGCGACGTGGACGGGAGTGGAAAAGCCCATCGAAGGATTTCGCGATGCTGAGTCGCCGCTGGTGCGGCTGGTGTTGATCACCAACACGCTGGCGGGGATCGGCGGGTTATGCGGAATCGTGGTTTTGTTTCTAAGGCGCGATACGTATGCCTTTCCACTCGCGGCGGGTCCGATTGTCTATCCCGTGATTTACTACGTGACGCACACATCGCTGCGGTACCGGCATCCGATTGACCCGGTGATGCTGTTGCTGGCGTCGATTGCCGTCGCGGCGGTGTTTCACAAGCGCGGTGATCACGCCAAGATGTCTCTGCCTTCCTGAACCGATCCAGTACAACTTTTCCTGCCTGCAATTCTTTACGAAATCCTTATGCGCTGCTTACGGATTCCTGACGCGAGAGAAGTACCGTAGAACTTTCCACCCTGTGCGACATCCAAGGGATGTGTGCGAATAAGCGGGTGGGTGCGCGCTTCGGCGCGACTGCTTATCGCATCTGACGTGATCCGGTTGCGAAGCGATTTCGGGTACAGGCTGTTGAAGGACGAGGTTAATGGTAGTGGTTGCATTTTTCGTGGTGGTGGGAGCGGCGTGCGTTTTTTTCTTGTACGCGCTGGTGCAGTTCTGGCTGGAAGAAAAGCACCTGCCGCGCAGGAGAGAAACGCCCCTGGGATTTCCGGTGATTTCTTCCGGACAAATCGTAATGCCACTAGAGAAGCCGCGTGAGGAGCGGCGCAACGATTCTGCAGATCAAAAGACGCAGGGCGAAAGCGCGAACAGGAGAAAACGTCCATGTTGAAGCTCTTGATGAATCACCGGAACAAGATTGTTTTCGGCATTTTGGTTTTTGCGCCGGGGCAATTCCCGTGCTTCGCGCAGAGCACCGGCGACACGCCAAACCAGCAAAGCACCGGCGCTGCCCAACAAATTCCGCCAGCGATTGCCAGAGAGCTGGATGCGATGCGAAAACGCATTGATGAGCTAGAAGCGGAACTGAAAAACGCGAAAGCGCCGGAGCGGCCTGCGACACCCGGGACAAGCGCAAAGGCGACGGTGCCAGTGGCTCCGGTTGTTACGGCACCTGCTGCGCCCGTGGCTATATCACCTGAGTCCGCCAGCGTGGCCAGGGCCGCAACCGAGGCGGCACCGGCCAAAATCGAACCGTTTTCAGATGCGGACTGGACCTGGCTGAACGGCAATCCCCGCACCAAGGAAATATTCTGGGACACGAAATTCTTCACGCCGGAAATTCGATCCGACGCCGTTTACGTCTACGACTTCAACCATCCGACAGACCACTCCATGGGCGGCTCCAGCGAGCTCTTCCGGTCGCAAGAGGTGCAACTGACGCAGCTGGGCGTGGGCGGCGATTTTCACTACGACAACGTCCGAGCCCGTCTGATGACGCAGTTCGGCATGTATTCCGCCACAACGCCGCGGAACGATCCGAGTCCGGGCCACGGGCAGTGGGATTTGGTTTCCGCGTACCGCTATCTGTCGGAAGCGTACGGCGGCTATCACTTCGACAAGCTGCACGGCATCAACGTCGACGCAGGAATCTTTTTGTCGTACATCGGATTGTTCAGTTACTACCAATTCGACAATTGGGCCTACCAACCATCGTACGTTTCGTCGAACACGCCGTGGTTCTTCGAGGGCGTGCGCGTGCAGATTTTCCCCACCGCGCACTTGAAGATCGAGCCGTGGTTTATAAATGGATGGCAATCGTACGCATCGGCGAATCACCGGCCTGGGCTGGGAGGCCAGATCAAGTGGACTCCGAAACCCTGGATCAACGTGATCTCTAACAACTACGGGTTGGGCCGCGATGATCTGTTCATACCTAATCGCCGGCGCATCCATACCGACAACAGCGTGGAGGTGAAGTATTTCGACCAGCCCGACCGCACGCTGGACAAGATGGCGTTCTCGCTGACCGGCGATGCGGGCTGCGAATACGGCGGTGGAGTGAGTTGCTACGGCGATCACAGCGGCGGACCCAAGCAAAGTTTCCTGGGGTTTATGCTCTACAACCGGTTCTGGTTCCATCACGATTTGTTCGGCGTGACGCTGGGCGGCGGAAAAATCAACAACCCGGGACGCTATCTGGTGCTGCTGCCGCCGATCAATGGAGAGACCGCGATTACGGCTTCCACGAACTCTCCTTATTTTACGGAAAATCCCGGCGATCCTTTCAAGGCGTGGGATTCTTCCATCACATTTGACTACATGCCCAAGCAATACATCACTTTCCGCTGGGAGTATGACTACCGGCACGCGAATGTACCGTACTGGACAGGCCGCGGCGGCATTACGCCTCCTGGTGGGAACAACAACTTTCCTCAATTCTTCGCCTGCAGTAACGGTTCCTCATCCGGACAAACGAGCCTTGGACCGGCAGAAACAGCCTGCGGTGGCGGACTCAGTAGCGTCTTTTTCCCGGACCTTCGCAGGGATGAGAATTTTATTGATATGTCCATCCTGGTGAAGTTTTAAGCGTGGCGGAGAAGATTTGATGAGCAGCCCAAATAAAGATGTCGTCGACTTGACGATTACTCCAGAAAGGTTGAAACGGCCCCAATGCGGATATCCAGAAGGACAGCAATGAGCATGGTGTTTGGATTCGTGGTTCTGTTAGGAGTGCGTACGACTTCGGCCGAAGTTTTTGCCCAAGACGTGTCTCAGACGGGAAACGATGAAAAAGGAGTGCAAGCCGACAGTGACGGTAAGGGAGACCTTACCGCACCAAATGGCGTCGTTGGTGCAGACGGCGCCAATGCCAACGCAGACCAGAGCGAAAGCGGTTCCGCGGCAACCGCGTCGGCCGCTTCGCCGCAGCAAAATTCGCCTTCGCAGACGAGTACACAACAAACTGCGACGCAGAACCCAGCGCAGGACCACGTGCTGGAAGGAAATTTCTTCCAGCGGCTGGCGCAATTCTACCGTCAGGATTGGGCTGGCACAAATCCAGCCGCGCCCGCCGTGAAGAAGCGCGGACTCCAGGCACCGCTAGACTCACCTCCGTTCCCATCCTCCGACTGGATATACGGAGGAGCGCCTGACATCGGGGCTCCTGATGGCAATTCATATCCCTTAATGAGTGCGCTCCACCTGGAGAACAGCCGCACGAAAGTGTACGGATGGGTTGCGGCCAGCATTAATTTCAGCACATCGGGCCAGAACAACTTCCCGGTGTCTTATGACATCTTCCCGAACAAGATCGAACTGAATCAGGCGGTCGTTTACATCGAACGCCTGCCAGACACCGTGCAGAACGATCATTTCGACTGGGGATTCCATCTGACTGCGTTCGAAGGCATCGACTATCGCTTTACCACTGCAAAAGGTTACTTCAGCCAGCAACTTTTGGCTTCTAACAAGCAGTACGGGTTCGATCCCGCTCTCGAATACCTGGACCTCTACTTCCCTGTGAAGGACGGCCTGAACATCCGCATCGGGCGCTTTCTTTCAGTGCCCGGGATCGAAGCGCAATTGGCGCCGAACAATTACAACATGACGCACTCGTTGCTCTACACCATCGATCCCTTTACCGACACCGGGATCTACGCCTCTCTGAAGCTGAACGCGCAATGGATGATTCAGGCCGGCATATCGTGCAGTCACGATGTGGCGTGTTGGACCACGGACGCCACACCTTCAGCCATTTTTTGCCTGAATTATTCCACGGCGAGCAACAACGATAATTTCTACGGTTGTGCGAACGGTATAAATAGCGGGAAGTACGCCTACAACAACCTGCAGGATTATGACTTTACCTGGTACCACAAGTTCAACGCGAAATGGCACACGGGCACTGAAACTTGGTACATGTACGAACGCGATGTACCGAACGTGGCCGGGAATGTGGCAAATCCGGTCACACCCGAGCTCGGCGCGAATGGGGCATTTTGCAGGGCTGGCGTGCTGCGCTGCACCGCACCCGAATGGGCGGTCGTCAACTACGTGAATCGCAACATCAATCCAAAGTTCTTTATTGGATTCCGGTCTGACTTCTTGGATGACAAGAAGGGCCAGCGAACCGGGTTCGCTACGAAATATACGGAAAACACGCTGTATGCCACCAAATACATCGGTAGCACGATAATGCTCCGTCCCGAACTACGCTTCGATCACTCGTGGGATCTGGCGGCATACAACGGCGGAAAGGCCAGAAACCAGCTCTTCTTCGGCATGGACTTGATCTACAAATTCTGAGTTCTGTGACGAGACGTGCGGCCGCGCTGCCGAAAACGACAAGCGGATCGATGCGGTTTTGCCGGTTGACGATTATGAGGCGCGGTTTCTTGCAGCTTTGAGGAGTGAACAGTGATGCAGGACATTGTATTTGTGGTGTTGACGATTTGCTTTTTTGCGGTGGCGCTCGCTTACGTGCGCGGGTGCGACCGGCTGAAGTAAGGGGAGCGAGAAGATGCTCGGTAACATTGTACTGCTGGTGGTTTGCGTTTTGATTCTGGGTTACTTGTTTGCGGCCTTGCTGTGGCCGGAAAGGTTCTGACGATGACGGCCAATGGCTGGCTGCAAATATTTTTGTTTTTGCTGGTGACTTTCGCGGTGGCGAAGCCAGCAGGGCTTTTCATGACGCGAGTGTTCGCGCATGAAAAGACCTGGCTGGACCCGTTACTGCGTCCATTCGAGCGCCTGCTGTACAAACTGACCGGCGTGGATGAAAAGCGTGAAATGCGCTGGACGGAATACGCCATCGCAATGCTGCTGTTCAGTGGCGTTTCGATGACGCTGCTGTATGTGATCGAACGCTTGCAGCAATGGCTGCCATGGAATCCCCAGAAGCTTGCGGCGGTGCCGACGGATCTGGCGTTTAACACCGCGGCGTCGTTTACGACCAATACAAACTGGCAGGCTTATACCCCGGAAGTCACGATGACTTATTTCACGCAGATGGCGGGGCTGGCCTATCACAATTTCACTTCGGCAGCGGTGGGCATCGCGATGGCGGTAGCGATCATTCGAGGAATCGCGAGGCGCGAACAGGACACCATCGGCAATTTCTGGGTGGACCTGACGCGCACGATCTTGTGGGTGCTGCTGCCGGTGTGTTTGGTGGTGGCGATGATTTTTGTGTCGCAAGGCATGATTCAAAATCTACGGCCCTATACCACAACGCAATTGGTGGACGCGCAAACCGTAACGACCACGGGCACTGACGGCAAAACAACGACGCAGGTGGTGAAAGAACAAGTAATTCCGCAAGGACCGGCGGCGTCGCAGGAGGCCATAAAGATTTTCGGCACGAACGGCGGAGGATTTTTCTATGCCAATAGCTCGCACCCTTACGAAAATCCCACGCCGCTGACGAACTTTCTGCAGCTGGTGCTGATTTTTGCGATTCCTTCAGGGCTGACGTACACGCTGGGGCGGATGACCGGATCGCAGCGGCATGGTTGGGCGGTGTGGGGCGCGATGGCGGCGCTGTTTTTGACGGCAGTGGTTTCGGTGTACAGCGCGGAGTCGCGGGGAAATCCCTTGCTGCATGGAGTGGACCAGCGGGCGAGCGGCGCGCAGTCCGGCGGCAACATGGAGGGGAAAGAAGTGCGGTTCGGCATCGCGAATACGGCGTTGTATGCAACGGTGACGACCGATGCGAGTTGCGGCGCGGTGAATGGAATGCACGATTCGTTCACGCCGCTGGGCGGAATGATTCCGCTGATTAACATTATGTTAGGGGAGGTTGTTTTCGGCGGAGTGGGATCGGGGCTATACGGAATGATCGTGTTCGTGATTCTTTCCGTCTTTATCGCGGGACTGATGGTGGGAAGAACACCGGAATATCTGGGGAAAAAGATCGAGGCGTACGACGTGAAGATGGCGATGCTCTCGGTGCTGATATTCCCGCTGGTGATTCTGACGTTCACGGCGATTTCCGTGGTCGCGAAATCGTTTGGGACCCCGTCCATTTCAAATCCTGGGCCGCACGGGCTTTCGCAGATTTTGTATGCGTACACTTCAGCTACCGGGAATAACGGTTCGGCGTTCGGCGGATTTAATGGGAACACGGTCTGGTACAACACGACGATCGGATTTGCGACTTTGTTTGGCAGATTTTTCGCGGTGATTCCGATTCTGGCGATTGCCGGCAGCCTGGCGCGGAAGAAATACGTGCCGGAATCGGCCGGAACGTTTCCGGTGACGACGCCGCTGTTCACAGTGCTGCTGGTTTCCGTGGTGCTGATCGTCAGTGCACTGACATTTTTCCCGGCGCTGAGCCTGGGACCGATTCTGGAACATTTGATGATGCACGCGGGGAAGGTGTTTTAAGGACCCATGGCCACTAAAACGACTGGTAAGGAAAAATCGCGCTGGGGACAGGAAATTGTGGTGCAGGCGGTGTGGGAATCTTTCGTCAAGCTGAACCCGCAAACGCTGGCAGCCAATCCTGTGATGTTCGTGGTGGAGGTGGGCGCGCTGCTCACATCCATTGATTTGGTGCGGGGAGTGGTGCAGCACACGCAGGGATTCGGGTTCTCGCTGCAGATCACTTTGTGGCTGTGGTTCACGGTGCTGTTTGCGAATTTCGCGGAAGCGATGGCGGAAGGGCGCGGGAAAGCGCAAGCGGAGGCTTTGCGAAAATCGCGCGCGGAGACTGTGGCGCGCCGGCTGAAACAGGATGGCAGCATTGAATCGGTGCCGGGCTCGCAATTGCGTGCGGGTGATTTGGTGATGGTTACCGCAGGGGAATTTGTGCCGGGTGACGGCGAAGTGATCGAGGGCGTCGCTTCGGTGGACGAATCCGCGATTACTGGGGAATCGGCGCCGGTGATTCGGGAATGCGGCGGCGACCGGTCCGCGCTGACGGGCGGGACGCGCGTGCTGTCCGATGAGGTTAAGGTGCGGATCACTTCGAATCCGGGCGAAACATTTTTGGATCGGATGATCAAATTGGTGGAGGGGGCTTCACGGCAGAAGACGCCGAATGAAATTGCTTTGAACATTTTGCTGGCGGGGTTGACGATTATTTTTCTGCTGGCGGTGGTTTCCTTGCAGCCGATGGCGATTTATTCGGGCGCGCCGCAATCGGTGTTCGTGCTGGTGGCGTTGCTGGTGTGCTTGATTCCGACGACGATCGGCGGATTGCTTTCGGCGATTGGGATCGCGGGGATGGATCGTGTGCTGCAGAAGAATGTGCTGGCGATGTCCGGGCGCGCGGTGGAAGCGGCCGGCGACGTGGATACTTTGTTGTTGGATAAGACCGGGACGATTACTTTGGGGAACCGGTTTGCGACGGAATTTATTCCGGCACCTGGCGTGAGCGATGGTGAATTGGCCGATGCGGCGCAGTTGGCTTCGCTGGCCGACGAGACGCCGGAAGGCAGATCAATCGTGGTGCTGGCGAAAGATAAGCACGGATTGCGTGGGCGAGAGTTGGGGTCGGTGGCGGCGACGTTCATTCCATTTTCGGCGGTGACGCGAATGTCCGGCGTGGATATGGATGGGCGGAAAATTCGCAAGGGCGCGCGGGATGCGATCGTGAAATACATCAAAGAAGTGGGTGGGACGGTGCCGCCGGAAACGATGGAGGCGGTGGATCGCATTTCGAATTCCGGCGGGACGCCGCTGCTGGTGGCGGAAGATGCACGGGTGCTGGGCGTGATCCATTTGAAGGACATTGTGAAGGGCGGGATGCGCGAGCGTTTTGAACATTTGCGCGTGATGGGAATTCGCACCGTGATGATAACGGGCGACAATCCATTGACCGCGGCGGCGATTGCGCGCGAGGCCGGCGTGGATGATTTCCTGGCAGAGGCGCGGCCGGAGGACAAACTCGCTTTGATTCGGCGCGAACAGGCGAAGGGCAAACTGGTGGCGATGACGGGCGACGGAACGAATGATGCGCCGGCATTGGCGCAAGCGGACGTGGGCCTGGCGATGAACGCGGGAACGCAAGCGGCGAAAGAGGCCGGGAACATGGTGGATTTGGATTCGAATCCGACGAAATTGATTGAGGTGGTGGAGATCGGGAAACAATTGCTGATTACGCGCGGGGCGCTGACGACTTTTTCGGTGGCGAATGACGTGGCGAAGTATTTCGCGATTATTCCGGCGATGTTCGCGGCGGCTTTTCCGGAGCTCGAAGTATTGAACGTGATGGGGCTGAAGAATCCGCACTCGGCGATTCTTTCGGCGGTGATTTTCAACGCGCTGATTATCATTGCGCTGGTGCCGCTGGCTTTGCGCGGCGTGAAATACCGGCCGCTGGGCGCGGAGGCTTTGCTGCGGCGGAATCTGCTGGTGTACGGGCTAGGCGGAATTATCGCGCCGTTCATCGGGATCAAGATAATTGATGTGATTATCACGCACATGGGAATGGCCTAGGGGCGCTTACATGCTGAAAAAGAATTTGCTGATTTCGATTTGGATGACGCTGGCGACGACCGTGTTGCTGGGAATTTTGTATCCGCTGGTGGTGACTTTGCTGGCGCAGTGGGCGTTTCCGAGGCAGGCCAATGGAGAAATAATTCACGTGGGCGGGAAGATGGTGGGGTCGAGCTTGATTGGGCAGCCGTTTACTTCGGCGGGATATTTTCATTCGCGGCCTTCGGCTGCGGGTGCGGCTGGATACGATCCGGATGCGTCGAGTGGAGGAGCTTCGAATTTGGGGCCGACGAATTCGGCGTTGATTACGCGGGTGAATGGCGACGTGCAGCGGTTGCAGACGGAAAATCCGGGGGCGCGGATTCCGGTGGATTTGGTGACCACTTCGGGATCGGGATTGGATCCTCATATTTCGCCGGCGGCGGCGGAATTTCAGATTGCGCGTGTGGCGCGGGAGCGCGGGATGAGCGAGGGGGATCTTCGCGCTTTGGTGGCGCGGCATACGGAGGGGCGGCAGTGGGGATTCCTCGGAGAGCCACGGGTAAATGTGTTGGAATTGAATTTGGAGTTGGATGCGATGCGACCGTTGCATTAGAGGTTGGCGCGACAATTTCGGCGGGCGAGGCAAGCCTCACCTAGGTCGATCTCGGCGACTCTTTACGTTTCGGCGAAAGCGGCGGCGAGCCGCCGCACTCCATATTGATGGGAGCCGACTATTCGGCGTTTGGCCCAATCCGTGAATCGCGTTGGAGGGTGCGGCGCGAGGCGGATTTATTATTTTTCGGAGCGTGAGGCGCGGGATTTTGGTTTGGGTGGGTCGAAGCGGTAGCCGATCCAGGGTTCGGTGTGGATGTAGCGCGGATGGCGGGGGTCGGGCTCGATTTTTCGCCGCAATTGATTGATGAAAACGCGCAGGTACTCGGTTTCTTCTCCGTAATCGGGTCCCCAGACGGCTTGCAGGAGGCGGCGGTGCGCCTGAGCTTTGCCGGAATTGGAAACGAGCTGGCGCAAAAGTTCGAACTCTTTGGGCGTGAGGCGGACTGGCTTCTGTTGCACCATCACGGTGCGCTTTTCAAAATCAATCTTCAGATCGTCGGAGACGAAGGGCGGAGTGGCGTCTCCCGGCGCGGCGCGGCGGAGCGCGGCGCGGATGCGCGCCATGAGCTCTTCGACCCCGAAGGGTTTGACGACGTAGTCGTCGGCTCCGGCATCGAGAGCCTGCACTTTGTCGCGTTCGGCATTGCGCACGGTGAGCATGATGATGGGCGCATCGCAGGTGGCGCGAATTTCGCGGCAGGTTTCGAGGCCGGAAATTCCCGGCAGGTTCACATCGAGAAGAATCAAATCGGGCCTTATGCCGCGGACTTTTTCGAGCGCTTCTTCGCCGCTGCGCACTTCGACGACGGAGTAGCCGTGCGACGCGAGGGTGGTGAGCATGACGCGGCGGATCTGCGGTTCGTCGTCTACTACGAGGATCGTCGCGGCGTTCATCAGTCCCTTGCCCGTCCGCGTTCAGTGGGCAGCGTGAACGAAAAAACGGAGCCTTGGCCGCGTTGGCTTGTCAGGCTCATGGTGCCGCCGTGCGCTTCGATGATGGCCTTGGCGATGGGCAAACCCATGCCAGTGCCTTGCACTAGGTAACGCTGAGCCTTGCCGCGATAGAATTTCTCGAAGATGAGGCTTTGTTCGAGGTCGTCAATACCGGCGCCGCGGTCCGCAACGCTGGTGACGACGAAATCGCCGGCGAGTTCCGCGGTGATGGTGATGGGCTGGGATGCGGGCGAATATTGATTGGCGTTTTCGAGCAGATGGACCAGAGCTTCGCGGGCGCGCGAAATATCCACACGGACGCGCGGCAGGCCGGGTTGCACGTTCACGTTCACGACGCGATCGCCAAGAGCGAACTGACATTTGCTGATGGCGGCGGCAATAACGTCTTCGATGGGGCGCGGTTCGAGTTCGAGCTCAACTTCACCGGCATCGAGGCGCGCCATTTCACCGGCCTCGCCGACGAGGCGATTCAAACGATCGGTTTCCTCGTTGATGATGGTGAGGAGTTCCTGGCGCTGGCGGTCGGTAACGCTGGAGTTGGAGAGTAGGTTCGTCACGGACGCTTTGATGGACGTGAGCGGAGTGCGCAGCGCGTGAGTGACGGAATCGAGCAGGGCGGTGCGCAGGCGTTCGCCTTCGCGGGCGGCTTCGGTCAAGCCGAGTTGCTCGATAGCGCGGGCGCGTTCGATGGCGACGGCCACAAGGGTGCCAATGGCTTCGAGAGTCTGGCGCGAAAGCATCGAACCGGAAATACCCAGACTGCCGATGGAACGGCCGCCGAGGCGCACGGGGACGAAGCAGAGACTATTGGGGATATCGACCACGGGCTCTTCGCGAAGAACGACGGTATTCAGGCTTTCGAGATCGAGTTTGGCGACCACCGGGCCGGAGCGGTAAATTTTTTGTTTTTCGGCGAGGAGCAGAGCGGCGGCGCCAACTTCGAAAATGTCCACGATCTGCGAAGGAATGCGGTTGAGCAATTGAATCACGTTGCCGGATTCGAGGAGCCCCTGGCTAAAGGCGTATAGTTTTTCGATTTCGCGGCGCCGTGCAGAGGCGTCTTCCGCTTTCTGGCGGGCGCGAGTGGAAAGACGGCTGGCCAGCATCGAGACCACCAGAAAAGCGAAAAGCGCGACCCAATTCTGCGGTTCGGCCACGGTGAACCTGCCGACGGGAGGCAGGAAATAATAGTTGAAGGCGAGCATTGCCACCACGGACATGAACACGGAAACGGCGATGCCCCACACGGTGGAAACGGCTAGAATGGCGAGCAGAAAAGTGAGCGCTACGGTGGTGGGGTTGACGAGAAGAATGTGCCGGTACACAAGGGAAATTCCCAGGACCAGAACGAAAGCGGCCAGAAATCGCAGGAATCGAGTGAACCAGTGCACGCGCACACTGCCATTCTAACGTAGCTTTCACAACGTCCGTAGAAGAGAATACACCCATGCCAAAAACTCCCGAGCAGTGGCTGGCCGCGGCGAAGCCCGCCGAAAAAACAAAAGGCGCGCTGAAGCTTTTTCTGGGATACGCGCCGGGCGTGGGCAAGACGTTCAGCATGCTGAGCGAGGCCATACGGCGGCACAGCCGCGGCGAAGACGTGGTGATCGGCGTGGTGGAAACGCACGGGAGAAAGGGCATCGCGGAGCTTTCCGCGCAGCTGGAGACCGTTCCACGGCGCATGATTGATTACAAGGGCACGCTCTTCGCGGAGATGGACATGGACGCGATCCTGGCGCGGAAACCTAAGGTGGTGCTGGTGGACGAATTGGCGCACACCAACATTCCAGGCTCCAGACATCGCAAGCGCTACGAGGACGTGCTGGAATTACTAGATGCGAACATTGATGTGATCTCGACCGTAAACATCCAGCACATCGAAAGCATCGCGCCGACAGTGCGCGCGATTACCGGAGTGGCGGTGCGCGAGACGGTGCCGGATTGGGTGCTGCAAGTGTCCGATGAAACGGTGATGGTGGACCTGACACCGGAAGCGCTGCAGAACCGGATGAGGCGCGGAGACGTGTATGGAAAGGAGAAAGTGGAGCAGGCGCTGAAGAATTTTTTCCGCCGCGGCAATTTGATCGCATTGCGGGAACTGGCGTTGCGCCAGGTGGCGGAACAGGTGGACCGCAGCCTGGAATCGTACATGGTGGAGAAGGATATACAGGAAGCCTGGGCGGTGCGCGAGCGGCTGGCGGTGTGCATTAGCGAGAATCCGAAGGCGCAATATCTAGTGGCGAGGGCGGCGCGCATGGCGCGGCGGATGGACGCGGAACTCTACGCGGTGCACGTGGACCTGGACAGCGAGAATGCGCAGGAGGAATCAAAATCGCTCGCGGCTAATTTGCAGTTTGCGGAGAATTTGGGGGCGAAGCCGGTGCGATTAAAGGGGCAACGCGTGGCGGATGCCATGGCGCAATTTGTGCGGGAAAAGCACATTACGCATGTGATCTTCGGCAGGTCGGCGACGGAGGGATGGCGCAAGCTTTTGTATATGAATTCGATTAACCGATTTTTGAATGATGCGCCGGCGGTGGACGTGCACATTGTGACGCAGGACGCGGAGTGATTTCCCGGAAATAACCAGGCCTCAAGCGCGTGGTCCCACTAAGACCGGCTCTTTGGATGTCGCCGCAGGATTGTGAAACAACATGGGAACAGGTTCGCGAATCGCAAGTTCGCTGGAAAAATTGCGCATGCGTTCGAGCAGAGCGGGAGTGACTTCCTGGCCGCGCGCGATCAGGAGCAGGCCTTTGCCGGATTTGAGGTCCTCGCCGAAGACCATGCCAACGCTGACGTCCCGAATCGCGACTTCCAGCATCAGGCTCGTGTCTTGAGGATTTCCCCGCAGCGCCGCGAAGGCTTGCAGGATCTCCGGGTCATACCATCCCTTGCGGCCGCGCATAATGGCCATCGGATGATTCGAGGTGCTACCCCCGCTTTCGAGCAAATCAAAATCCAGAGCCACTTTGAGCGCGCGAGCGCCCCAAGGAAGCTCTGCTTCGATCGCGGCATCGGAGCGCTGCTTGGCGTGCGCGAATTGAGAACTGGCATGGCGCAGGATATCGCGCACGGAATCGATGCGCGGAATGTTAGAGAGACATTGCTCAACGACGTCGGGCATACGAGCGACCATTTCCTGTTCGGGCTTTTCGAGGGTTTCGCCTTTGTACAGCTTGTCGAGCGTTGCGGCGGGAAGGGTGACGCACCCTATTTGGGACAGCATGGCGGCGACCTCGACGGGCCAGCGTTCACGAATGTGGAAATGGGTCATGAGTTGCTCGACACTTTGGCGGACACGCGTGGCGCGGCCGAAAGCCAGGGGGTTGACGAGCGCGAGAATGTCCACGAGCGCCTTGATGCTGCCTTGGAGGGTTTGTTCGAGCAAAACCTTTTCGGGGGTAATGAGACGGTGCTGTTTGCAGCAGGCATCGAGAGCGTTGAGCAAAACGTCGGTAGGGCATGGCTTGGTAAGAAAGCGAAAAATATTACCTTCACTTACTGCGACGATCGCTGATTCCATGTCCGCCTGACCGGTAAGCAAGACGCGCACGGTGGCGGGCGCGACCGTGCGGGCGTGAGCGAGAAGCTGAACGCCAGTCATTTGAGGCATACGCTGATCGGACATCACGACGGCAAATGGTTCGGCGGCGGGCGCGTAGTGTGCGGCGGCGATGAGGCGCTGCAGACCGGCAATGCCGTCGGAATCCGGAACGGCGAGATCAATCAAGAAAACGTCCAGGGGCTGTTCGGCGATCAGCTTAAACGCCTGAGCGAGACTTGCGACTGCATGCACTGCGAAGAAAGCGTTGCGAGCCCCGCCCAGCTTCTGACGGATATCGGCCTCGTCTTGAGCATTCGCGACGACCAGGAGAACGTTGAGAGGTCTGGGATCCATAAATTTGAGGTGCTCTGATTTGAAACAGCTGCTTATCGAGGTGCGGCTTTCAAAAAGCTCGAGGATCGGAGACTCTTTCCATAGAGCATGCCGCGACCCCTATCGGAACAATCGTCCGGCGAGGGCGAAAGGATTAGGAGGAATGGGAGCGTTGCGAATGGTTGGTGGAAAACAGGTTGAGAGGTTGTGTGCGATGGACGACAGCGACGGCTTTTCGTTAGCGCTAGGATTCGTCGGGGGGAATGTCGAAGTTGACCAGATCGGCCTGAAAGCCGCGGGTTTTTATCGCGCCGTAGGTCATGCCGAGGACCATCCAGATGGCGCCTAGCTTGAGGGCCGGACCGCTGAGGTGGCTCCAGATGAATGCGCAGATCAGGAAACCGAGGAGAGGCGAGATGAGGTTGAGGATTTGCTTTTTTTCGTCGCGCACGTAGTAGCGGACGAGCGCGGCGACGTTGACGCCCATGAAGGCGAGAAGCGCGCCGAAGTTGAGGAGGTCCGCTCCTTGGTCGTACGTGATGATGAAGGAGCCCGCGAGGGCAATGGCTCCGACTAGGATGACGTTGTTGCGCGGGATGTGGTTTTTAGGATCGAGCGCGCCGAAGAATTTTTTGGGGATGCCGTTGCTGCGGCCCATGCCGTAGAGGAGGCGAGCGGCGCCGAGTTGCGAGCCCAGGCCGGAGCCGATGTTGGCGACTAGGATGGTGAAGTTGACGAGCTGGAAAAGGAAATAGCCGCCGGCGGTCTGGGCGACGAGTGGGAAGGCGGAGGTAATCTTGTCCTCTGGAAACGGCTGGTCGCGCCAGACCAACTGCGCGGCATAAACCTCGAGCGAAGCGAGCACGCCAGTGATGAGGCAGACGAGCACGGTGGCGAGCATGATGTTGCGGCGGGGATTTTCGACTTCTTCGGAGAAGGTGGAGATGGCGTCGAAGCCGATGTAGGTTAGGACGGCGACGGAAGTGCCGTGGAAGACGGTTTTGAAGCTGAAGGTGGCGGGATTGTAAAACGGGTGAGTGAAAAAACCCTGGCCGTATTCGTGGAGGCTCCAGAGGAAATGAATGACGAAGGCGAAAAAGATTACGACCACGATGGACATTCCGGCGGCCATTACGTCGTTGATTCGGGCGGAGGTTTTTACGCCGCGGAGATTCAGCATTGTGAATGCGCCGGCGTAGAAGACTGCGAGGGTCCAGTACGGCAAGAATGGAAGAATATTTTGGGTGAGCTGGCTGCAGATGATGGTGCAGATTAGCGGATTCAGGATGTAGTCCATTACGATGGCCCAGCCGGTGACGTAACCGAGGGCGGGATTGAGTTCCTGGCCGACGTAGGTGTAGGCGGAGCCGGCGGAGGGATACGCGCGGGCCATTTTTCCGTAGCTGATGGCGGTGAAGAGCATGGCGACCATGGCGATCAGGATGGTGGTGACGACGTGGCCGCGGGCGTCGTTGCTGATTACGCCGTAGATGCCCATGGGGGCGATCGGTTGGATGATCACGATGCCGATGATGATCAGGTCCCAGAGGGTCAGGACGCGGCGGAGTTTTACGGTGGATTCGTTGGCCATTGGTCCTTTTGAAAATAAATGCAGCGCCGGGTACGCGGGGCGCTGAACTCTTGTTACAGAAAATTGCGCGTGCGAACGGCGCCGCTGGAAAAGTAGCGGAGCCTCATTCGGTGATCACGGATTTTACTAGATTTCTGGGACGGTCCACGTCGCAGCCGTTGAGGACGGCGTAGTGGTAGGCGAAGAGTTGTAACGGGACTACCTCGAGAATCGGCAGGAGCAATTCTGTCGCTGGGGGGACGAATATGGTGCGACCGGCGACGGCGGCGACTTCGCGATCGCCTTCGGTGGCGATGGCGATGGATTTTCCGCCGCGGCTTTTGACGTATTCGAGCACGAGCAGAGTTTTTTGGTAGCGCAGGACGGAATCGGGATCGGCAGCGTCGCGCGTGGCCAGCACTACCACTACTAGATTTTCGTCCACCAGAGCGTTTGAGCCGTGGCGGAGTTCGCCTGCTGGCAGACCTTCGGCCTGGACGTAGGAAATTTCCTTGAGCTTCAGCGCGCCTTCGCGAGCTATGGCGTAATGGACGCCGCGGCCAAGGAACATGAACTTGCTGGCTTGCTGAAAGGCGCGGGCGCTGCCGGAAGCTTGCGCGTCCCATGACGGCAGGAACTCTTCGATTTGCCGGGGCAGCTCGGCCAGGAAATTAAGGTGCGTGCGGGTGACTTCGGCGGTCATGCGGCCGCGCTGGCGCGCGAGAAATAGCGCCAGCAGATAAATCATCGTGAGTTGCGAGGTAAAACTTTTCGTCGCGGGAATGGCTTTCTCCAGGCCGGCGCAGGTTTGCAGATTGGCGCTGGCTTCGCGGGAGATGGTGGAATCGGCGACGTTGGAAATGGCGACGGTTTTTGCGCCGCGATTGAGGGCTTCGCGTTGCGCGGCGGTGGTGTCCGCGGTCTCACCGGACTGGGTGATTACGACGACGATCGGGTCGGTGTCTGAATGCGTGGAGCGATAGCAATACTCGCTGGCATATTCCACGTCCACGGCGACGCCTGCCAAGTCTTCCATCATGATTTCGCCGGCCAGACCTGCATTGCGGCTGGAGCCGCTGGCGGCGATGATGATTTTCTTAAAGGCGAAGAGGGCTTTTTCGATGGGCTGGAGCGAATTCGAGAAAATTACATCGTCCGCGACATTTTGGCGAATGGTTTCGCGAATGGCCTGCGGCTGCTCGTAGATTTCGCGCAGCATGTGGTTCGGAAATTGTTCCACAGGTTTTTTCAATGGCCCGCCCTGCTCTGTGGACATCAGTGTCCTGCTCCGGTGGATGACGCGGGGACGCCGCGGGCTTCTTTCAGGGGAATGGTGGCGGGAGCGATGTTCCAGCCGGAGACGGTCAGCTCCGAACCTCCGAAGACGGACGTGGCGGGAAGGTAGCGCGCGGTAAGTTCGCGAGATTCGCCGGGCAGCAGCTCGATGTAGTTATCGTCCCAGAAAACGGGCAGGATTTCATCGGACTGGCCACTTTTGTGAATGCCGAGGTGAATCTGAAAAGCGAGATGGTCGCTCGGATTTTTGAGCAGGACATGCGCGACGGGACCGTCGGGTTCGGGCGACATGCTGGCGCTGACGTCCACGGTGACTTTTTCGAGCGACTTCAGAGCGGTGAGATCTTCGTATGAGGATACGGGCGTGAAGCGGTAGGTGGTCTTGGTCCATTCGTAAGTGTTCTTTTTGGGGGAGAGCCAGTAGAAATTCTGGCTGACGACTTTTCCGTCGCTGGATTGCAATTGCAGCTGGACGAAATAGGCGGGCGACGCGGGGCTGAAAGCTTCCGCAGGGAGCGTCAGCGCCTTCTGGACGCCGTCGGCGTCCACGTCAACGTGGACTTGCTTGGAAAATCGTTCGTGAAGCGCAACGTCGTAAAGCTTGGCTGTGATGGTGAGGCCTGCGGCTTTTTCGTAGCGGCTGTTGACAACGGCAATGCTGTTGTCATCGTAGGAATATTGCACGTGCAGCGGCTCGCAGGCTTTTTTGGCGCCGAAATATCCTCCGGCGGGCTGGAGGTAATAATCGAAGAGATGCCAGATGGTGGAAGGCCAGGCGTTATTGAGCATCCACTGAATGATACCCGTGGTGGCGTACTTGTTGCGAGAGTAAGCCTCGAACATGGCGCGTTCGCCCTCGTAGGCCATGGCTTGGGATTTCAAGAGGTAATCATCGAGGCCGGCCGGAGGGCCGTAGATAGCGTCCATCGCGCTATTGAAATGGGTGAGGTCCTTGAAGCCTTCGGAACCCGCGTGAAAATTCCAGAAAGAATCCTGCGGCCACATGTGATCGGCAGGAATGAATTGCTTCAGGCAACTTTCGAGAGGCGGCGCGGGGCCTGGGCTGGTTTCTGTGTTGAATCCGAACGCGCCGCCGTATTTATTGGTGTCAATCAGCCAGTAATCGGGCGGGACGTAATCGTAGGGGCCGGTCATTTTCACGCCGGAGGGGCCGGTGACGCTGGTGGGTGTGGCCGAGGCGGAAGAGAGATAAGGATTGGGCCAGGAGGATTCTTTCAGGACTTTGATGTAGGCGGTTTCGACGTTGGCGGGCGGAGGATTATCACTGCCATTGAGCCAGACGAGCATGCTGGGATGGCTTCTCATGCGCATGATTTGGGAACGGAGAGAAGCAGTGGCGATTTCCAGATGTTCGGGTTGCCAGTGCTTCCACTGTTCCCAGATGTCGCAGCAGCACCATCCGGCCATGATGAGGACGCCGCGCTCGTCGGCGAGATCGTAGAAATCGTCGGTTTCGAGCTTTCCTTCGAGGCGAATGGTGTTCAGGTTCATATCGCGGACGTAACGGAATTCGTTTTGCAGGCGGTCCATATCCTGACGCAGGAGCATATCGGGCGACCAGCCGCCGCCGCGGATCAGAATTTTTTTACCATTGATGGAAAATTGCAGTGCGCCTGCGGAATTCAGCGCGGCGGTGACTTCGCGGATGCCGAATTTTATAGTTTGGGCGTCAGATTCCTGATTGGCTGTAGTGAAGCGCAGGGAAAGTTCGTGGAGGTCTTGAGCGCCCATGCCGTAGGGCCACCAGAGTTTAGGATTTTTGAGCTGTAGCGGCGGATAGGCGTCGGAGAGAAAGCGGGCGGTGCGCGTTTCGTGCGGCTTCAGCGTGTACGTCTGGTGGAGTTTCACGTCGTCGAACTGGGCTTCGAGATTGCCAGTCACTTCTTCGCTTGTGGCGTTGTGCAGCTCGGCTTCGATGGCGAGATTGGCTTGCGCTAGCGACATGGTGGGGAAATGCGTGATGACTTGGGGGTAGCGGATGGCTACCGGACCGCTCGATTGCAGATAGACGTCGCGCCAGAGGCCCATGTCTTTATCAGGAGGCGCGGGGTTCCAGTCAACCCAATTGATACCGAGATCTTTGTCGGTTTGCGCGAAAGTTTCGACGGCGAGCGAATTCGGCCGGTCTTTGGCGAGCGATGCGGAGATTTCGTATTCGTAGGTGCGATAGGCGCCAGCGACATCCTTGGCGTCGGCGATTTTGTGGCCATTGAGCCAGATGTTGGCGCGGTTGTTGATGCCGCCGAAGTGCAGCCACACTTTGCGGCTGGCGAAATTTTCGGGGAGTTTGAATTCGGTGCGATACCACCAGGAGCAGCGGAAGGGGCTGTCTTGCGGCATGGAGAGGAGCGAAAAATTCTTGCCGATGGGATATTTGGTGCCGGGAATATCGCGAAGATTTTTTCCGTAGTAGGGATCGGGGTAGGTTTTATCGGCGACCAGCGCGGCTACTACTGTGGACGGGACGGAGGTGGAGTGCCAGCCGGCGGTGTTGAAGCCGGCGATGGAGATTTGTTCGCCGGTGGCGTTTAGTTGGCAGGAGGACTGGAGGGTCCAGTCCGAGTGCAGGAATAATTTTTTGGCTTCTTCTGCGTGATTGTCCGCGGAGAGGCGAGTGGGGGCGAGGGCGAACGCAATGAGGATGATGGCTGCTGCGATGTGATTCGGATGCCAACGAACGATTTGATTTTTGCGCAAGGCGTCTTGACCTCCCGGGATCGTCATTGGGCAGTGAAGGATTCTGTCCGACAGTTGCAAAACCTGTGCTTCAGAGGCTAAGGCCGCCACCTACAAAGTCTTTCGCGCGATGTCAAAACCAACGGCAACGTCAAAGGCGCCCAGCTGAAGCTGGCCGCTGCAAAGTCAAAACTTCTAGATTCATTAAAATTTATTAAAGCGAGTATTATGCGCGCGTCGCTTGCAAGTCAAGCGCAAAACCCGCTTTGCGCTTCAAATTTTCGCGCCAAGGAAACGGCGCAGAGCACAATTCTAGGCCCAGGAAACGGCGCGGGTGGATTCGCGCACTACGAGCTCGGGAGCGAGCAGCCGGTGCACGGCTGTGGATTCGCGCTCCTCGATGGCTGCGTTGATCGCGTCCAACACGATGCCCACGGCGGCGTTGCCGAGGGCTTCCATGGGCTGGCGGACGGTGGTGAGCGACGGAACGGAAAGGCTGGCGGGGATCACGTCGTCGAAGCCGATGACGGAGCAATCTTCGGGAACCTTCATTCCGGCGCGGGCCAGGCAGCGGATGACGCCGAAGGCGGTCATGTCGTCGAAGGCCATAACGGCGGTGAAGCGCTTTTTGTGCTTTAGAAATTCTTCGGTGAGCTTCAGGCCGCCTTCGTAACCGGAATTGGGGTCGAAGGAGTCGGGCAGATCGAGGATGAGCGCGGGATCGATTTCCAGGTTCACGGAGCGCGCGAAAGCACGAACGCCGCGCCAGCGGGGAGAACTATCGCCTAACATTTTCGGACCGCGGATGAAAGCGATCTTGCGGTGACCAAGGGAGTGCAGATGTTCCATGGCGAGATGCGCGCCGGCTTCGTTGTCCACCATGACGGAACTGACGGCGCCGGAACGGAGTTCGCGGCCAATCATGACGGCGGGGATGTTGCGTTTTTCCACGTCGGCAAGGAGATCTATATCCACGAAGAGCCAGTTGGCCACGACGATGAGGGCTTCGACAGGACGCGCGAGTAGCATTTCCAGATAGCGCTCGAAACGGCCGCGCTGATTGTGCACGTCGGTGAGAATGGGCAGGTAGTTGGCTTGGTAGAGAGCGTTTTCGATGCCGCGGAGAATTAGGGTGCAATACGGGTCGGTGATATCGAAGACCATCACGCCGACGGTGCGATTGCGTTTGGCGCTTAGGAAGCGCGAGACCACTTTCGGGCGATAGGCGAGTTTTTTTGCGGCCCGTTCGATGCGGTCTTTGGTGGTGGGCGGGATGTAGCGGGAGAGAGGCGCGTTATTGAGGACGATGGAAACGGTGGCGGGAGACACGCCGCTTTCCAGCGCGACGTCGCGCAGGGTGACGGCGGTGCTTTTAGGTTTTCGACGAGTCAAGAATGTCTCCGAGATTGTGGCGGATCATGGCGCACGTGGAGTGAACATCTTTATCACAGCCGGTGCGAGGAGGCTAGCGGTACGAGGGAGGCGGGTGGCAGTCAGCGCGCGTAGCGCGGCTCGCACGTAGAGATGGCGTGGGAATGCACGCGAGGCAAGCCGCCGCACTCCAAAATTGGCTAGGTACGCAGAATTGGGCGAAGTGATTTTCGGACACGGCGGGGCGGGGCTTTTCCTATTGACATTCTATAGGACGGTGCTAGTATTCGTATAGAACGCCGATAGGAGACTTCGATTGAGCCCTGAACAGACGAGCCTTTTGCAAGGGACTTTGGACCTGCTGATATTGAAATCGCTACGCGCCGGCGAGATGCATGGACTGGGAATCTCGCGCAGGGTCGAGCAGATTACCGGCGGGACCTTTGTGGTAAAGCCCGGGTCGCTCTTCCCTGCCCTGCACCGCATGGAAGAAGAAGGATGGATTACGGCGTTTTGGGGAGAGTCCGAGAACAACCGCCGCGCGAAATACTACCGGCTGTCAAAGCCGGGATTGAAGCAGCTGGAAGCCGAGACGAAACGTTGGAGCCGCATCTCCATGGCGATCGGCCAGGCACTGGAAGCATCGTAGGGAGGTATTGAACATGCCGCTCCTCGTGAAAGCACGAAGTTTTCTGCGCAATTTGTTTTTTATCCGCCGTGTGGATGCGGATTTGGACCAGGAAGTTCATTCCCACCTGGAAATGCTGATTGAGGAGAAGATGCGGGCGGGGATGCTGGCGCCGGAAGCGCGGCGGGCGGCGCGGATCGAGCTGGGCGGAGTGGAGCAGGTGAAGGAGCAGGTGCGCGATTCGCGCACGGGTGCGTTCCTGGATTCACTGGTGCAGGACTTTCGCTTCGCGATACGGAGCTTGCGGCGCACAGCGGGACTGACGGCGTTCGTCGTGATTACTCTGGCACTGGGGATTGGGATGACGTCCGCGACGTTCAGCATGGTGGACGCGCTGATTTTCCGGCCGTACCCGGTGCCGCATCCCGGCAGCGTGGTGACTCTAGCGGGCACGGCGCATGAAAGCATAATTGAAGATTTCTCCTACCGCGAATATTTGGACATCCGCGACAACACCAAGAGTTACGACGGCGTGATCGCCTATGCGGATATGCAGGCGGTGGGGTACAGCGCCGAGGCCGGCGTCACGCCGCGGATCAAGGGCGGGATGATGGTATCGGGAAACTTTTTCCGGGTGCTGGGAGTGGAGCCGCGGCTGGGGCGCGGGTTTCGTCCGGATGAGGATCAAGTCCCGGGTCGCGATGCAGTGGTGGTGCTGGGACCGGATTTCTGGCGTCACGAATTCGCGAGCGACCCTGGCGTGGTGGGCAAGACCATACGCCTGAACGGCGCACCGTTCACGGTGATTGGCGTGGCTCCCGACGAGTTCCCGGGGTTGCTGGTGTTCGGGCATCCGGATTTGTACATGCCGCTGGCGATGGCGCGGGTATTTTCGACCGACATCGGGAAGAATTTTTTTGAAGACCGCGACGATCGCGAGTTGAACGTGAAGGCGCGGTTGAAAGCGGATGCGAATTTACGGGACGCGCGCAACGAACTCGCGCTGCTGGCGAAGGGATTCGAGCGGGATTATCCGAACGTGACGCGCAGCCGCGGCGCGGCAGTTTACACGCAATTTCAAACGCGCACGACCGAAGACCAGAATTGGAAATTCGGCGTGGTTTTCGTGATCCTGGCGCTAGCGGTGCTGCTGGTGGCTTGCACCAATGTTGCGGGACTGCTGCTGAGCCGTGCGCGGGAACGAGCGCGCGAAATCGCGGTCCGGCTGGCGCTGGGCGCGGGACGTTTGCGATTGATCCGGCTACTGCTGACGGAAAGCCTGATACTTGCGACGCTAGGAGGGCTGGCGGGGATCGCCATCGGCTACGGCGTGATCGAGTGGTTCCATTCGAAAGACACAATCATTTTTGCGACGGAGTTGCCGGTGGCGGTGCCGTTCCAAATGGACAAGCGCGTGCTGCTGTTGTGCGTGGGATTGTCGGTGCTAAGCGCGTTTCTATGCGGGCTGGCTCCGGCGCTGCAGAGCACGCGCGTGGATTTGGTGAACGCGCTCAAGTCGGCGGACGTGGAGGTGCCGGGACGCAAGCGATTGTGGGGCCGCAATATGCTGGTGGTGGCGCAGGTGGCGATGTCGCTGATGCTGCTGACGGCTTCGTTCCTGATGGCGCGCGGATTCCAGCACGACTTGATGGTGGGTACCGGTTTCGCGAAAGATCATTTGCTGATGACCAGTTTCGATCCGCGCCTGATTCAGTACAACGCGACACAGACACAGCAGTTCTACAAACTGCTGGCCGAGCGTATGCGGGAAACTCCCGGAGTGCAGAGCGAGGCGCTGACGCAGAATATTCCAATGGGAACGGACGACTTCGACGGCTTGACGTTTGTGCCGGACGGTTTCACGATGCCGTCGGACCGCGCCAATTTTGCTTCGACGATGGATACGATTGACGAAGGATATTTCGCGACGACGGGAATTCCGATCTTGCGTGGCCGCGCATTTTTGACGACGGATACCGCCGATGCTCCGCGCGTAGCCATTGTGAACGCGCACTTCGCGAAGCACTATTGGCCGGGTGGCGACGCCGTGGGCAAACACATCCGCCTCGATAACAGCACCGGTGTGCCGGTGGAAATCGTCGGCGTCGCGGAGAACATCAAGAATCAAACGATGTCTGACCCAATGGATTTCGTGTACCTGCCATTGGCGCAGCGTCCTGTGGCGCGCATGGTTTTGATGTTGCGCTCGAGTGGGGATCCGTTGCAATTGCTGCAACCGGTGAAGGACGCGGTGCGCAGCATCGATCCGAACCTGCCGCTGCTGCACACGCAGGCTTACGAGGAGTTCTACCTGAACCAGGCGGTGCGCGGGCCACAAATAGCGATTGATCTGGTGGGTACGATGGGCGCGGTGGGCCTGTTTCTGGCGATCGCCGGTTTGTACGGCCTGGTGGCGTACAACGTGAGCCGGAGAACGCACGAGATTGGAATACGCATGGCGCTGGGCGCAGTGAGTTCGGATGTGCTGCGGCTGGTGATGGGCAAGGGCTTCGTGCTGGTGGGGATTGGAACGGGGCTGGGACTGGTAATGGGTTTTGCGTTGGAGCAGCTGATGAATTCGATGCTGTTCAATTCCGGCGGAGTGGACGTGATGGCTTATTTGATCGTGGTGCCGTCACTATTTTTGGTGGCGATGCTGGCGGCGTACGTGCCCGCGCGACGTGCGTGCAGGATTGCGCCGACGCAGGCGCTGCGATACGAATAGTAAACGCGGTGTGCGGAGACGCGAAATTTTGCAGTAAACGTCCGGTTACGCGACGGAACGGATACCGCGTGGCCGCTGCGAGTACGGCGATTTCGATTCTTCGGCTGATTCTTCACTGAGTTTTCTTCTGTTGCCATCTTCCTGCTAACGATTGCGCGGCTCTCTTCGTCCATACTGCAACGGGAATAATCGCTTCTGCCGGGTAATGGGTGCACCAAGGAGGGAGCCGTGTTCACATTTATTCAAGACGTGCGCTATGCGCTGCGCACTTTGCTCAAGAGCCCCGGGTTTACGATTGTGGCGGTGCTGACTTTGGCGCTGGGGATTGGCGCGAACGTCGCCATTTTCAGCGTGGTGTACGGAGTGCTGCTGAGGCCGCTGCCCTTCCCGCATCCGGAACAGCTGGTACGGATCTTCGACGACCTGAATGGGCCGAACTCGCAGGATGTGGGGATGTCCGCGCCGGAGCTTTGGGATTTGGAAGAGCGCTCAGGCGTATTTCAGGAGATTTCCGCGGTGGCGCCGAGCAATTCGGCGGTGGGCGGCGGAGAGCGGACAGTGCGTGCGGAGAGCCTGGTGACCAGCCCGGATTATTTTGAGTTGCTGGGAGCGAAACCGGAAGTGGGGCGCGTTTACACGCGGCAGGATACGGCGCCGGGATTTTCGGTGCCGGTGGTAATCAGCGACGGCTTTTGGCGGCGGAACTATGGGTCGGACCCGAACGTCATCGGGCGAAAAATGTCGCTCGATCGCGACCTGTACACGATTGTGGGCGTGATGCCGCCGGGGTTTCGCCATCCGGGGCGGACTCTCGATACGGACGTGGAGGTGTGGAGTGCGACGGGATTCAACGGAGCACCGTTTCCAGTGCCGCCGGATCGGACGCTGAGATTTGTTCCGGGCGCGATTGGGCGTTTGAAGCCTGGGCTGACGGTCGGGGAGGCGCAATCGCAGCTGGATGCTTATGTGGCGCAACTTGTGCGGCAGTATCCCGCCGCGTATCCGGCGGCGGCGCGGTGGACGCTGCGGCTGGTTTCGGTGAAAGAAGATCTAGTGGGGCCGCAGCGGACGGAACTGTTTATACTTTTTGGCGCGGTGGGATTCGTGCTGTTAATCGCGTGCGTGAACATTGCGAATTTGCTGCTGGCGCGGTCTTCGGGGCGGCGGCGCGAGATTGCGATTCGGTTGGCGATGGGAGCGAGTCGAGCGCGGCTGGCGCGGCAGCTTTTGACCGAGAGCACGCTTTTGGCGGTGATTTCGGGCGTGGTCGCGCTGGTTACGGTTTTGTTTTTGAAGAATGCGATTATTAGTTTGGCTCCCGCGGATATTCCGCGGCTGAATGAGGTTGACGTCAGCGGCAGGGTGCTGTTTTTTGCGTTCTTGATTTCGATATTTACGGGCGTGTTGTTTGGGTTGGCGCCGGCGCTGCAGGCTTCGAACCCTAATCAGGTGGAAAATCTGAGGGAGGGTGGGCGCGGGTCGGGTGCGAGCCGGCGGCATTCGCGGCTTTCGCGGATTCTGGTCGTGTCGGAGGTAGCGCTTTCAATTGTGTTGCTGGCAGGGGCGGGGTTGCTGCTGCGAAGTTTCTGGAGGGTGCTGGAGGTGCGTCCGGGATTCAATCCCGGCCATCTGACGACCGTGCAAATCTGGATTCCGCAACCTAACGATCCGAAAACAGATCCTTACGCAGACATGGATAAGCGCGCCGCTTTTCTGATGGAAATTTATCGGCGCGTGGCGGAGCTGCCGGGCGAGGAACAATCCTCTATTGCGGGGAACGATACGCTGCCGATGAATTCGGGGAGAAATTATTCGCCGTTCGCGATTCAAGGTCGCACAGCGGATTCCGAGCGCAATCCGGTGGCGGATATTGCCATTGTCGATACGCGGTATTTTCACACCATGGAAGTTCCTTTGATGGCCGGACGAAATTTCGCCGCCAGCGATACGAGTACTACCCAGGCGGTGGCGGTGATTGACCAGACGCTCGCGCGGCGTTATTGGCCGGAGCAGGATCCGGTTGGCCAGCAGGTGACATTTGCATTTGGACCAGGGCCCAAGGGCGTGACGATTGTCGGCGTGGTGGGCGACGTGAAATCGGATGGGTTTGAGGCTCCCAGCGTGCCGCATATATATGTTGCGTTGGGACAATTCGCGCCGTTGAACGCGGTGCTGTTTCTGCGCGGCCGGAGCGACGCGGAACATCTGGGCGAAGCGGTACGGAAAGTGGTGGAAAGCGTTGATCCGAATGTGCCGGTGCACAGCATCAGCACGATGGATCAAATCATCGCGCGATCGGTGGCGGACCGGCGGTTTGCGCTGGAGCTGCTGGGAATTTTCGCGGCTGTGGCGCTGTTGCTCGCAGCGATTGGGATTTACGGCGTGATGTCCTATGGATTCAGCCAGCGGACGCACGAAGTGGGAGTCCGCATGGCCTTGGGCGCCCAGAGGCTGGATATTTTGCGCATGGCGCTGGTGGAAGGCATGCGGATTGTAGTGATCGGATTGGCTGCGGGCCTCGCGGGAGCTGCGATCATGACGCGATTTTTCCAGTCAATGCTTTTCAACGTGGCTGCCTCTGATCCGATCACTTTTCTCGGGGCCTCGACTGTGCTGGCGTGCGTGGCGTTTTTCGCTTGTTATATTCCGGCGCAGCGGGCGACGCGGGTGAATCCTCTGGTGGCTTTGCGCGAAGAATAAGACAAGCTGACCGCGCTGCTTGAACTACTCACCTTGACATTCTACTAGGAGCTTTGTACTCTCACCTAGCATGTCTACCAAAGAACAACGGGAACGCATCGAGCTGTTGCAAGGAACCCTGGACCTGCTGATTCTGCGCACTTTGATTTTGGGGCCGACGCATGGGCATGCCATCGCCAAGGCCATCGAATTCAAATCCGACGATATGTTGCAGGTGGAGCAGGGGTCGCTGTACCCGGCGCTGCACCGGTTGATCAAGCGCGGCTGGATTTCGGCGGAAGAAGGCACTTCGGAAAATAATCGGCGGGCGAAATTTTACCGGCTGACCGCGAGGGGGCGGCGGCAACTGGTGCTGGAGACCAGCAAGTGGGACAAGCTGGCGGGAGCGATCGCGCGGATTCTGCGGCCGTCGGAGCCGGAGGGCAAATCATGAAGCGGCGCAAGCGCATGCTGGACGAGCTGGAAGAGGATATCCGCGAGCACATCGAGATGGAGACGCAGGACAACATCGCGCGCGGGATGCCGACGGAGGAAGCGCGCTACGCGGCGGTGCGGAAATTCGGGAACGTGACGCGAGTGCAGGAAGACGCGCGGGAGGTGTGGAGTTTTGTGTGGTTGGAGCAGCTGTGGCAGGACGTGCATTTCGGACTGCGCATGCTGCGCAAAAGTCCGGTGTTTACGGCGGTCGCGGTGCTGACGCTGGCGTTCGGCATCGGCGCGAACACGGCGATTTTCAGTTTGATCGATGCGGTGCTGTTGCGCTCCTTGCCGGTGGAGAATCCGGCGCAACTGGTGCTGTTGAAGTGGAGCGCGCGAAAAGCGCCGAACATTCACGGGATGATGTCTTCGGGGGATTGCCCGATGGATATGGGCGGAGCCGGGCTCAATCCCAACGGCTGTTCGTTTTCCGAGCCGATGTATAGCGAAATCGCGCAGGCCAATATTTTTTCCGGGACGGCTGCGTTCGCGAATACCGGCAAGCTGGATTTGACGGGCAACGGGCCAGCCAGCGTGATTAACGGGCAGCTGGTTTCGGGAGACTTTTTTCACACGATGGGACTGAAGGCCGCGGTGGGCCGGCTGCTGGACGCGAGCGACGACACGCCCGCTGCCGCGGCCGTCACTGTGCTGAATTATGGCTACTGGCAAAGCGCGTTCGGCGGCTCGCGCGAGGTGATCGGACGCACGATTGAATTGAACGCCGTGCCTTTCACGATCGTGGGCGTAGCCGAGCAGCGGTTCACGGGAATTACGCCGGGCAGCGATTACGATGTGTGGGTGCCACTTTCGAACCAGCAAAAAATTAATCCGCAGAAAGGAATGGACGCGCTGGGCGGGCAGGACCGTCAGCATGATGTGGGGTTTTGGTGGTTGACGATTGTGGGCAGGCTGAAGCCGGGAACTTCGGTGGCACAGACGCAAGCGGCGGTGAGTGGAGTGTTCCGCAACGAAGTGCTGCATGGAGCCGTTCTGCTGTTCCCTGGCGGCAAGATGGGGGCCCTGCCGATTCCGCGAGAGGGAAGGCCGAGCATGGCGCCAGGCGGGCCAGCGTCAGCTTCGACACCGCTGGGGCCCGGGAACGCCGCGTTTCAGATGCAGGGCAAAGGAGCGGGTAGGCCGACAGCGCAGCCTGCGGGGAATGCGAAGGCGCAGTTCACGATGGATGCGCCACTGCAAGGAGCGGTGCCTGCGGCGGGAGGCGCGCGAGCCAACGAAACTGAAGCACCGAGCGCACCAAAGACGATTGCGACGGCCGACGATAATCCGCAGGTGACGCTGGTTTCGGCGCAGAGCGGTCTAAGCGGGCCGCGCACGCGATATGCCGATCCGTTGTACGTACTGATGCTTGCAGTCGGAATCATTTTGCTGATCGCTTGCGCAAACGTGGCGGGATTGATGCTGGCGCGGGCAGCGGCGCGGCAAAAAGAAATGGCGGTGCGATTGGCGCTGGGAGCGGGGCGCGCTCGGATCGTGCGGCAATTGCTGACGGAGAGCGTGATGCTTTCGGCGCTGGGCGGCTTGTTGGGGATTTTATTTGCGTATTGGGGCGCGCATACGATTATTTCATTTCTGTCGAGTAATCAGGCGTGGCCGCTCGGATTCGCGACGGGCGTGGACCTGCGCGTGCTGGCATTCACGGTAGCGATTTCGCTCTTCACCGGAATACTTTTCGGCGTGGCGCCGGCGTTTCGCAGCGCGCGAATAGATTTGACGCCTACGCTGAAGGAGGGCGAGGGGAGCTCGGCAGGATCGAGACAATCCGGCGGGAGGTGGTTCAGCGCCGGCAACTTGCTGGTGGTGGCGCAAGTAGCGCTGGCAGTGGTAGTGCTGGTGGGCGCGGGACTGCTGGTGCGCACGTTGCAGAATCTGCGCAGCGTGGATTTGGGGTTCGATGCGCACAACATCTTGATTTTCGAAATTGATCCGACGCTGGCGGGCTACAAAGCCGCGCAGGCGGACAACTTGTACCGCGATTTGCAGGGGCGATTGGCAGAAACGCCGGGCGTGAAGTCGGCGAGCTATTCGATGATGCCGCTGCTGAGCAACGGGCTGATGATCACGATGTTCCACTGGCCGGGCACGCCGGAGGATCAGACGGCGGAATCGGATATTCTGGAAGTGGGGCCGAATTTTTTTGAGACGCTGCACATCCCGTTTCTGGCCGGACGCGGCTTCGGCGTTTCGGATTTCGAGTTGGCCGCTGCCAACAGCGGAGATAAGCCAACGTCGGCGCCGACGCCGGTGATCGTGAACCAGTCGTTCGTGCAGAAATATCTGGGAAAGGAAAATCCGATCGGGAAACCGTTTGGAGAATCGGCGGCTGGGCCATTTGGAGCGGCTACTCCCGGCTACGAAATCGTTGGCGTGGTGCGCGACGCGAAATACAACGACCTGCGGCGGGAAATTCACCCCATGATGTATTCGCCGCAGCACGCGGGGGGAGCAACGTTTGAATTGCGCACGGCGGCGGATCCGCAGGCCTTGCTTCCGGCGGTCCGCGAAGTGGTCGGGCAAGTGAATGGGAATTTGCCGCTGTTCAACGTGACGACACAATCGGAACAAATTGACCGGCTGCTGTTTCAAGAGCGGCTGGTGGCGCGGCTGGCGGGATTTTTCGGCGTGCTGGCGCTGGTGCTGGCGTGCATCGGATTGTACGGATTGCTTTCGTATGAGGTTTCGCGGCGCACGCGGGAGATTGGGATTCGCATCGCGCTGGGGGCGCAGCCGGAAAAAGTGCTGAAGCTGATGCTGTGGCAAGGAATTGCGCTGGCGATGGTTGGCGCGGCGGTGGGGATCGGCGTGGCTCTGGGTGTGACGCGTTATTTGGGGTCGATGCTATTTAATGTGGGCGCGAGCGATCCGCTGACGATGAGCGCGGTGGCTGTGCTTCTGGCGCAGGTGGCGCTGGCCGCGTGTTATATCCCGGCCCGGCGCGCTACGCGCGTTGAACCTATGGTGGCGTTGCGATACGAATAGTTTCGTACGCGACGGATCGGCGATTGCAGGTTTTATTCGTAGTGCAGCGCGGCCATGGGGTCGAGGCGCATGGCGCGGCGTGCGGGCAGGAAGCAGGCGAGAAGCGCGACGGCGCAGAGCAGGATTGCGACGGTCGCAAAGGTGAGCGCATCGGTGCTGGTGATGCCCAGGAGCAAGCTCCTCAGGTAGCGCGTCAATGCGAACGAGGCCGCGAGGCCCAGGCCTAACCCGATGAACGTCAGGCGAAGCCCTTGCCCGAGCACCAGCCGAAGAATGTCCTCTTTGTTCGCGCCCAGCGCTATGCGGATGCCAATTTCGTGGGTGCGCTGCCGCGTGGTGTAGGCCGTTACGCCGTAAATTCCCACCGCGGCGAGGACCAGCGCGAGCAATCCGAATGCGCCGACGAATGTGCCGGCGATGTGTTGCGGGAAAGTGTTCATTTGCTCGTTCACTTCGAGCGAGGTGACGTCGAACACGACCAAATCGGAATTCAGTTCGTGGATGGTTTTCTCGACGGACTTCCCGCACGCCAAGGGATCTCCGTTCAGACGCGCATGGATGATCATGGACGCGTGGTAAACCTGGGACAGCGGCAGAAACAGGAAGGGCGTGGGTTTTTCGGTCAGAGTGGCGACCTTGGT
>Ga0210407_10000329_pt1 | contig 56481 bp, 53 predicted proteins | sample IncBWC27MmetaG_FD_150860 | JGI IMG/M metagenome (GOLD analysis project Ga0210407, IMG submission 150860) | Forest soil microbial communities from Barre Woods Harvard Forest LTER site, Petersham, Massachusetts, United States - Inc-BW-C-27-M | ecosystem: Environmental > Terrestrial > Soil >...
GCCAACGTCGGGCGCTTCACGCGCCTGATCGGCGAGATGAGCGGGCAGACGCAGTTCATCATCGTCACCCACAACCGCAAGACCATGGAAATGGGCAGCGTGCTCTACGGAGTGACCATGCAGGAGGCAGGTGTGTCCAAACTTGTCAGCGTGCGCTGGGAAGATTCGGAAGTGCCCGACCCTAAGCAGCGAGCCGCTGCCGCCTCCGCTGCGTAAAATCTCGCGCACATCTCTTGCAGGGGCGGCCACCGCGGCGGGCTGCCCTCGTGACACCTTACAACGAACTGTGTTGCTTTTTCTTTCGGCCGCATAATTTTTTCTTATGTCGCTCCGCAAAAAATTTCCACCGCCCGCGCCTTTGACTTCCCGTTGCGCTGCGCTAGAATGCTTCTCACTTTGTCGGGGGAACTTTCTCCGTGCCACCTGCTCCTGTCATGAAAGTCTTGAGGGAAACACAATTCGCGGGCTTGATGCCCGCCGTGCGAGGCAAGGTCCGTGACATCTACGATCTCGGCGACAAGCTGCTGATCGTCGCCACGGACCGTCTCTCAGCTTTCGATGTCATCCTTCCCACGCCCATTCCCGACAAGGGCAGCGTCCTGACGCAGCTTTCGCTTTTCTGGTTCCGTTTGCTGGAAGATGTGATTCCCAACCACGTCCTCAGCGCCGCGGATTTTCCTCCGCCCTTCGACAAATTCAAGGACGAACTCGCGGGCCGTTCGATGGTCGTGCGAAAGACCCAGCCCTTGCCAATCGAATGCGTCGTACGCGGTTATGTCTCCGGCTCAGCTTGGAAGGATTACCGAACCACTGGAAAAATCTGTGGCATTTCCTTGCCTGCGGGCTTGCGCGAATCCGACCGCTTGCCCGAGCCTATTTTTACGCCCGCGACGAAAGCAGTCTCCGGCCACGACGAGAACATCTCTTTCGACCGCGCCGGAACGCTCATCGGCAAGGCGCTTGCCGAAAAAGTCCGAGCCGTCAGCCTGGAAATCTACGAACGCGCAGCGGCTTATGCGGAACCGCGCGGGATCATCCTTGCTGACACGAAATTTGAATTCGGGCTGCTTAACAATGAATTGATGTGGATCGATGAAGCCCTCACGCCTGATTCATCCCGCTTCTGGCCCGCCGCGCATTACAGCCCCGGCGGCCCACAGGCGTCCTTTGACAAACAGTTTGTTCGCGACTACCTCGAGCGAATGCAGTGGCCGAAAGCCCCGCCCGGCCCGGAACTGCCTCCCGAGGTCGTCGAAGCCACTCGCGCCAAGTACCGGGAAGCCTTTCGCATCCTGGCCGGGCGCGAGTTGGATTAGCAAGCCAGGCCCTCACACCGTAAGTTCTTGAGCGGAGCGTGCCATTGTGAAAGATCAATTGGAAGGGCTCGTCAATCAGATGGTGGAGCGAGGAATTTTGTTTGACGAAGCGGTCGGCGAATTCGAGAGGCGTTTCATCAAGCGCGTTCTGGACCGCGCCAATGGTAATCAGTCTCGCGCGGCCGAAATTCTTGGCATTCACCGCAATACGTTGAGCCGCAAGATCGATGAATACAAGCTGGAATCCAACGGCCACCGCCGCCATTCACGCTAATCAATCTCCTGTTCGTTTGCGGAAACAAAAGCGGCTCCCCCAGTAGGACAGGGGAGCCGTTTTTCCACGTAAACCGTTGCTAGAGAAGTCTAGCTCGGTTTTGCGGCGGGCTTTCTGGGTACAGGCTTCCGCACCGGCGGCTTCTTCGGGGTTCCCTTTTCCTTCGGAATGTCCTCTCCCTTCACTTTGGCCTTGTCCCAATGAAGGAAGAAGGCCGGCTCGGGATCGTATGCGACCAGTGTTCCCGTGAAGTGGATCGCCGTATCCTTTTCGACGCGCGCCGCCTCAGGCTGTCCCACAACCTTAACTTCCATGTTAGGCGTCGTGGCAGCTTCGAATTCCGCATCGCTCGTAACAAACGCCATTTTCAGCACGACGGAATCCGTGCCCGGCACTACTTCAATGACTTTCGCAAGTACCTCGGGGAACTCCAGACCGCACGCGGCCAACCAAGTCAGCTTAGCCTTATCGCCGCCTGCCTTGAGGTCGGTGATCACCGTCAAAATAGTCATATCTTTCTGGGCGGCAGAAAGGTCCGCTGCGCTGGGGACAGAATAGCTGGCCGGGCGTTCGGCCGAACTGCCGGCAAGTTGCAGAAGTTCATTCAGCTCCGCATCCGTCAGGCTGTCGCAGACCGTTCCGCCCTGATAGTTCACAATCAGCTTCCGTAGGTAGTCCTTCACTTTTGCCGATTGTGCCTGGGTCGCGCCCTTAGCTGTTACAGCTCGGGCGATGGACCAGAAAGCGTCCATCTGCTGCGGGGGATTCATGCAAAGGTACGCCTGACCCAAGCGGTAGTTGAAGGTGAGGTCGTCCGGATTCAGGGCCAAAGCCGCCTTGTACGAGCCCACTGCGCCGGAACAATCCTTGGCATTCATCGCCGCTTGAGCCGCGATGCCGTTCAGCGTCAGCTGGGACACCGTCTTCTGCTTGGCCCACGCCTCGTCGGTCACACCGTCTGGCTTTTTTACTTCCTCTAAGGTCTTCAATGCGGAAGCAGCCGCCGCCTGGGCTGCTTTCGCTAGCGCGGCATCTTTCGAGGCGTTCGCTCCATCTTTTTGATCGGAAACCATCGCATAGTACGCCGTGGCATGCGTGTAATAGGCATTAAAGCGAGTCAGCGCGTCTATCTTCTCCGCGAGGGCCGCCAGCTTGTCCGCACTCTCAATCATTTTCAGGTAGTTCTTCTGCGCGCTGTAGGCCTGGTAGTAGAGCGGATAGACGTAATTGAGGAGCGTGGAGTTCGGATACTTCGATACGAAATCATCCAGACACTTGATCAGCGTCGCCGGAACTTTCTCCCCGGCGCACGCCTGGTAAGCGTTGTACTCGGCCATCGTGTATTTGGCCGCCCCCGTGTCCTGACCAGCTCCGGCTGCGGGCGCTTGCGCGATAGCACTCAGCCCGTTCCCAAGAATCAGGCAAAGCGCAGCCAATATCGCGAGTCCCGTCAATCTCTGTGTTGCGTTCATTCCCATTTCTCCTCGCTCAAACTTCAAGCCTGAGTTTTCTGCTTCCGGTGCACCCGGGAGTCTTCTGCCGGGAATCGCATTGTTTCGGAAAACCTTGGGATTATAGGGAAACCCGCGCCCTATCTGCAAGACGTTCCCTTTCGTTGACTTGATGACCTGAGGAAAGCTCTTCATGAAAAGGGCAGCGTGTCTCTTGTTTCCCTCACGGCCACCAGGGGGTCCCAAGTACTGCGGAAAACTCTAATGATAGGATGAGTGTCGCACAAAAAGAGTGGCCCGTACGAAGAAGAATTCTCATGGTGAGAATAAACAAACCAAATGGAGACCCCGTGACAAAGAAACCTCTGGCGGGCGGCGTGGCGCTGGTCACGGGCGCGAGCCGCGGTATTGGCCGCGCGATTGCGAATCAGTTAGCCTTTCTGGGAGCTTCCGTCTCGATTTGCGGCCGTGATCGCGCCGCACTCGAAGATTCCGCGCAAGAAGTGGCAAGGGCCGGCGTGCCTGTGCACTTCCAAATTGCTGATGTCACCAAGTCAGCAGACATTGCCGATCTGGTCGCCAAGACGGAAGCAAAGCTGGGCTCCATCACGATCGTCGTCAACAACGCGGGCATTGGCCTGTTCGGCCCGGCGCACGAAAAAACCGAGTCCGATTGGGATCGCGTGCTCGACACCAATCTCAAAAGTGTCTTCCTCGTTTCCCGCGCCGTGACGCCTTCGATGATCCGGCGCGGCTCGGGCGACATCATCAACATCAGTTCCTTGGCCGGGAAAAACACTTTCGCCGGCGGCGGCATCTACTGCGCGTCCAAATGGGGCGTGGTCGGACTTTCCGGCTGCATGGCGGAAGATCTCCGGGAACATGGCATCCGCGTCAGCGTGATTTGTCCGGGAAGCGTAGCCACGGAATTCTCCGGGCGCGGCGCAAAGGACGCTTCGAGAGCGTTAAGCCCAGAGGACGTCGCCCACGCCGTGGAAGCCATCGTCACGCAAGGCCCGCGAAGCTTTTTGAGCCAGATTGACCTCCGGCCGCTCCGGAAATCATGAGGCATCGATCTGGCAAGGGCGCAGTTTTTTCCTCTTGACAATAGTCGTTATAACGACTATGTTTAGATCATGAGTTCTCGCTCCAAACCCGCCCGTCCCCCCGTTTCCTTGGAGGCCCGCATTTTTGTGGCGCTCTTGCAAACCGCCGATGCCCTCGGCCAGGAAGGGGAACAGTTCTTGAAGTCCGCAGGGCTGACGGGCGCGCAATACAACGTCCTGCGCATTCTCCGCGGGGCCGAACCTGAGGGTTTGCCTTGCCGGGGCATCGGGGACCGCATGATCTCCCACGATCCGGACATGACGCGTCTCCTCGACCGTATGGAAAAGCGCGGCCTGATTACACGCGAACGCCAGACCGACGACCGCCGCGTCGTGAAGACGCGCATAACGCCGCAAGCACTCAGCCTTCTAAAAACCCTGGACCAGCCGGTTCACGAGCTTCACAAACGCCAGTTTCGGCATATGCCTGCCGCGCGCTTGAAGACCCTCTCTGATCTGCTGGAAGAAGTCCGCGTCCGGAAGCCTGCTTAGCAACACTCTGGAACGAGTTTCGAATATCCAATCAAGAAAGAAGAGGAAAAAAATGGGCCACTATCTATCTCGAATCGCAGTAACGGCCGGACTCGCAGCCGCTCTTTCGCTGCCTGCCGCCGCAGCCACTTCTGAGTGGAAGATCGATCCGCAACATTCGTCCGCGCAGTTTGCCGTCCGTCATATGGCCATTTCCACCGTCCGTGGAGCCTTTAGCAAGGTCAATGGCTTGATCGTGCTCGACGACAAGGACATCACCAAATCTACCGTCGACGTCACCATTGACGTTTCCACGGTCGATACGCGTGAACCCAACCGCGACAACGACCTGCGCAGCGACAAGTTCTTTGACGCCGCGCATTTCCCGACCATGACTTTCAAATCCAAGAAAGTCGAACAGGTCGCTCCCGGAAAGCTCAAGGTTACCGGCGATCTCACCATTCGCGGCGCCACCAAGGAAGTCGTGCTCGATGTGGATGGGCCGACAGCGCCAATGAAAGATCCCTGGGGCAATCAAAGGGTCGCGGTAAGCGCCTCGTCAAGAATCAATCGCCAGGACTTCGGCGTGAAGTGGAACGCCACCCTCGACAATGGCGGCGTGGTGGTCGGCGACGACGTCAATATCACCATCGATGCCGAGATGATCAAGCAAGCACCAGGAAAACCTGGCAACTGACGATACTGCGTCGGCGGAGTTTGGGAAGGCGCGCGTGGTGGAATGCATCGCCCGCTCCACCTGAGTCATCGAATGAGAGATTGCGGACGGAAAGGTTGAGCTCATGCAAAAACCGGCACCTAGCGATTTTCCAGTCCACGAACTGATTCGCGAGCGTTGGAGCCCGCGGGCTTTCGCCGACAAGCCGGTCCCCCAAGACGTCTTACGCAGCATTTTCGAAGCCTCCCGCTGGGCGCCTTCCAGCAATAACGAACAGCCCTGGGCCTATATCGTGGCCACGAAGGACGACAAGGAAGATTTTGAGAAAATGCTGAGCGTCCTCGTGGAATTCAACGCTGGCTGGGCCAAGAGCGCCCCCGTGCTGGCGCTCGCTGTCGCCAGACTGACCTTCGCGAAGAACAACACTCCCAATCGCAACGCTCATTACGACACGGGCGCAGCGTCGGCTCTGCTCTCTGTGGAAGCGACCGCACGCGAGTTGGCTGTCCATCAGATGGCGGGATTTGATCCGGAAAAAGCGCGCCAAGTCTTTGGAATTCCCCCGGGATGGGAACCCATCGCCGCACTCGCTATCGGTTACCCGGGTGATCCGGCTTCTTTGCCTCCGACTTTAAAGGATCGCGAGATAGCTCCCAGGACACGCAAACCGATTGCCGAGTTTGTCATGTCGGGCCAATGGGGGCATACTGCTCCTTTCGTAGAGAAATAATGGAGATCTCTGACCCTCCCCAGCCATGCACCGCACTCTCGAATTTCTGCTCCATCACGGTTACGCTTTGTTGCTCGGGTGGGTTTTCGCCGAGCAGATAGGCCTGCCAGTTCCCTCGATGCCGCTGCTGCTGGCGGCAGGCGCGCTCGCAGGCACAGGCCGCCTGAATTTTTTCACCTCGCTCTTCTACGCCATTCTCGCCGCGTTGGCCGCGGATTCCATCTGGTATCAGCTCGGCCGGCGCAAGGGCATCAGGATTCTCCAGCTTCTCTGCAAGATTTCGCTTGAGCCGGATTCCTGCGTTCGGCGCACCGAAGGCATTTTCTCCAAACAGGGAGCGCGCTCGCTTCTGCTGGCGAAGTTTGTCCCCGGCCTGGGCACTGTCGCGGCTCCCCTTGCCGGCATCTTTCACATGCGTCTCCGGCGTTTCCTTCTCTTTGATGCGGCGGGGTCGCTTCTCTGGGCCGCAAGTTTCCTGGGCCTTGGCTATGTATTCAGCGGAGAGATCGAGCGCGTGGCGGAGCATCTCGCCGCTCTCGGTGGTTGGCTGCTGGTCCTTCTCGTAGCCGTCCTAGCGTCCTACATCACGTATAAGTTTGTCGCCCGCCAGCGATTTCTGCGCGACCTGCGCATCTCGCGCATCACCGTCGACGAACTCAAAGAAAAACTCGACGCCGGAGAAGAACTCGTCATCGTAGACCTCCGCCACTCGGTGGACTTCGAGGCCGATCCGGAGACCATTCCCGGCGCTTTCCGCATTGATTCCAAGGAGTTGGAGGAGAAGGACGACCGTTTGCCGCGCGACCACGAAATCATCCTCTACTGTACTTGACCAAACGAAGCCACCAGCGCCCGTGTGGCGCTGCTCCTCAGGAAGAAAGGCATCACGCGAATTCGGCCACTGCAGGGCGGTCTGAACGCTTGGCGCGAACGCGGCTACCCCATGGACACTATCTCGATTGCCATAGAATCGAAGTAGAAGCTCCTCGTAGCCCGGCATCCCTGCTTGCGCCTTTTCTTCGATAATGGGTGCGCCTCTTACAACCGTGGCAAAACAATCCCGCTCTGCGCCTGGTACTTTCCCTTCTTGTCCTTGTAACTCACTTCGCAATCTTCATCGGACTCGAAGAAGATCACCTGGCACAGTCCCTCGTTCGCGTAAATCTTCGCAGGCAGCGGCGTGGTGTTGCTGATTTCCAGCGTCACAAAGCCTTCCCACTCCGGTTCGAACGGCGTAACGTTGACGATGATCCCGCATCGCGCATACGTCGATTTGCCGAGGCAAATCGTCAGCACGTTCCGTGGAATCCGGAAGTATTCCACGGACCGCGCCAGCGCAAACGAATTCGGCGGAATGATACACACGTCGCCCTTGAACTCCACGAACGATTTCGGATCGAAATGCTTCGGGTCCACGATCGTCGAATTCACGTTCGTGAAAATCCTGAACTCATCCGCCACGCGGATATCGTACCCGTACGACGACACTCCGTAGCTGATCACTCCCTCGCGCACCTGCCGGTCCGTAAACGGCTCGATCATCTTTTGCTCCAGCGCTTTGCGCCGGATCCAGCGGTCTGGCTTGACGGCCATCCATTCCTCCCAAAAATGCAACTTCGATTTCTCTTTCGATTTGTTGCTTAACCAAATTGTTTCGATGGAGCGCGACAAAAGATGTTCAGTGTAGATTACCCCCCACGTCTTGACAACCTGCGCCGCACCCTCTAGCATCTGCCTCGGAAGCGTTGGAGGATTGCGTGATCAAGCTGGATATCGTAAATGCCGTCGTCGTCGCGACGAACATCAGCCGGACCAAAGCCGAGCAGGCCGTCGAAACTGTTTTCGAATCGTTGAAGCAGGCTCTCGGGCATGGCCAGCGCATCGAACTCCGCCGCTTCGGCGTCTTCAGCGTGAAGCCGCGCAAAACCGGCATCGGCCGCAATCCCCGCACCGGCGAAGAAGTTAACATTCCGCCTGGTAAGGCTGTCCGCTTCAAGCCCGGCAAAGAGCTTCAGGGCATCGACGAAAACAAGAAATAGGAGTAGCCGCCCTTCAGCCGCGTTTCAATCAGTCCGGGCAAGCAAACTTCTTCTCCGTTGAAAACTGGCGCGAACCCGTTCAATTGTGCTGTACTGGTGCGTGTCCATCTCATTCATCACGCCGGCCACTTCGTGAGCACCCCACTCCCAGAAAATCCTCCGCCATCCATTCCTGCCAACTTGAGTTGGCGCGCCATTCCCTACGGCTCGTCTCCATATAACACGATCCAGCCGCGTCCTTCGCTCAAGATGCTCTTCATCGCAGGCGTCTTATTTTTCCTCACGCTTTGCACCTGTCTGGTCGCCGGCACTCAATTTGCCGTCGCCTACGCGCAAAATCAGGCCGTTTCGCTCGACGAGTTTTTCAAAGCCTTCACCCTGCTATACAAGCACCCGCGCGCCCTCGCAGCCGGCCTGCCCTTTGCCCTCACGTTGCTCACCATTCTGCTTGCCCATGAACTCGGCCATTTCTTCGCCTGCCGTCATCATCACATCCGCGCAAGCTATCCTTTCTTCATTCCTTTTCCGTCGCTGATGGGAACGTTTGGCGCTTTCATCCTGATCCGTTCCCCGATTCGCACCGCCCGCGCGCTCTTTGACGTAGGTGCGTCCGGTCCGCTCATGGGCTTCATTCTGGCGGTTCCGGCACTGGCCTACGGAGTTCTCCACGCTAAGTTTGTTCCCGGCCTCGACGATACTCGCAACGTCGAATTGGCTTTCGGCACTCCTCTGCTCCTACGTCTCTTCGCTGGCTGGTTGCATCCCGGCATTTCTCCAAGCTCGCTCCTTCTCCATCCCGTCGGTCGTGCCGCCTGGGTGGGGCTCTTCGCCACCTCACTCAATCTCTTGCCCGCCGCCCAGCTTGACGGCGGCCACATCCTCCGCTCGCTCAACGCTCGTCTTCACTATTTCGTTTCCATCCTTCTTCCTCTTGTTCTCCTCGCGCTCGGACTATTTGGTTTCTGGGAAGGCTGGTATATCTGGGGAGCGCTCCTTTTCGGCATGCGTTTCCTGCGTATCGCGCCCATTTACGATCCGACTCCGCTCGACACTCCTCGCTTCTGGGGAGCGCTCTTCGCTTTTCTCGCTTTTCTTCTCTGTTTTATGCCCGCACCGCTCTACATTTCTCCAAGTCCCCATTGACCGCCCACTATCTCCGGTTATGATGCCTTCGGTCTGAAGCGCCACTTCGCGCCAGCCTCCCATGCCTGAACTCGTCCGCACACTTCGCCTTCGCGATCTTCTGTTGCTCTTCATCGGTTCCGTCATTGGCTCCGGAATATTCCGAACGCCAGGCCCCATTCTTCGCCAAGTTGGCGGTTCTGTCGGCCTCTCGCTCCTGGTTTGGGTGGTCGGCGGAGTCCTCTCCTTGCTCGGAGCGCTCACCTATGCGGAACTCGCCGCTGCGAATCCCGAAGCCGGTGGCTTGTACTGCTACATTCGTGACGGCTTCGGCCGTCTCGCGGCCTTCCTCTATGGCTGGTGCCTCTTCTTGGTGATTGCCAGTGGTTCGGTCGCCGCCTTGGCGCGTGCCTTCAGTGAATATCTGGCCAGGGTGCTTCCCATTTCGCCCGTGGAACAAACGGCCGCTGCCGTCCTGATGATAGGCGTCGTAACCGTCATCAACGTCTGGGGCACGCGAAAGAGCTCCGACCTCCAGAATTGGACCACGCTCATTAAGATGGGCATCATCGTCATCCTCAGTGCCTTGCTACTAGCCTTTGGCCATCATGCGCGTGAAATTCCCTCCGCCTTCGGCGCTGTTCAACACGGACTCGGCCTCTGGTCCAATTTCGGTTTGGCGATGATCGCGGTTCTTTGGGCTTACGAAGGCTGGCAGTTTGGCACCTACAGCGCCGGCGAAGTCATTGATCCGCAGAAAGCATTTCCACGCGCTTTTCTGATGGGCTCCCTGATTCTCGTGGGGCTCTATCTCGTAGCGGTTGTCGCGTATCTCTTCGCCCTCGGCCCTGTGGAAATGGCCATGAGTGACACCATCGCCGCCACGTCTGTCACCGCCGTCCTCGGCTCATGGGCAGGCAAAATCGTGGCGCTCACCATTCTGATTTCCACCTTCAGCGCCGCCAATAGCGTGATCCTCACCGCCCCTCGCGTCTTTTACGCGATGGCCAACGACAAACTCTTTTTCCGGAAACTCGCCGAAGTCCACCCGCGGTTCAGAACGCCCGCAGCGGCCATCGTCGGACTGGGTGTATGGTCGGCAGTTCTTGTGTGCGCCGGTGAACTGGGCAGTTTCAGCGCTTTGATCGGTGGGGTGATTTTTATCGGATGGATTTTCTACGGTCTCGGGGCCGCCGCCATTTTTCCCTTCCGCCGCGCTTTGGCAGGTCGGCCAATCCCCTATCGCGTTCCCGGCTATCCCTGGACGCCCATACTCTTCGTTTTTGCCGCCGCGGCCATTGTTGGCAACGCCGTCTATCTCGCCTTTCGCGACCCTTCTCAGTTCAAGAATCTCGCCGCCGCCATCCTGCTCTTTCTAATCGGTCTCCCCGCCTACTTCTTCTGGCGCAAGCGTGCCGCCTCTTGAGTCATTTTCTTTTCTTTGTAGTGGCGCCCGCCGCGGCGGGCTGCGCCCTGTGTCAAGAAGAAGGCACGTCTCAGGAGGAATGATCTTCTTTTCAGCAGCAAACTCACTCGTTAGGCCGCGTCCTGGCCACCAACCCCGAAACCAACTCCCGCGCCCGGCGGACCCGCTCGCTCTCCGCCCCATGCGGCTCCAGTCTCAAGTAGGTATCCAGCCCCTGCAGTTGCGTGAGGTATTCGTGTCTGCGCCCGGCGACATCCGATAGCAGGAGATAGCCTTCGGCCAAATTGGGATTGCGGAGAAGTGCCTCGCGTGCGCTGCTTTCCGCCTCGTCCAAGCGGTTGAGCCGTAGCTGCGCTACGCCCAGGATGAAGTACGCATGGGGTGAACTCCCGTCCTTTTCTAGCCCTCTCCGGACCATCGTGACTGCTTCCTCCGGCTTTCCCTCCCGATAGAGAAGGTACCCGAGGCCAAAATCCGCCTGGGCGTACCCGCCACCACTCAGATCAATGGAGGTTTGAAATGCTTCCGTCGCTTCAGCGAAGCGGCCCAGGTTCGTCTCTATTACACCAAGGTGATAGTAAGCCTCGTAGTACTCGGGAAACGCTTGGGCCGCCTTTGTGAAGTGGCTCAGGCCCCCGGCAAAATCCTTCTTCGCCAGGCTCCCCAATCCCTTTTCGTATTCGTCATGCGCCCTGCCGGGAATCTTCAGCTCCCGAGCGGAGATCGTGTACCTCTTCCGTTCGGTTGGCGGCAAGTTAGAGGAATTCAGGTAAAGGACAAGCTTCGAGGGAGAACCGTCGAGCTGCGCTCTCGTTTCCGCTGGCTCATAGCCTGGCTCATCAACGACGATCTCATACGTGCTGTGGGGGAGGCTTCGTACTTCAAAGTGGCCTTCCAAGTCCGTCAGGACGCTGCGAAATATTCCTGCGGCGTGCGATTTCAGCTTTACCGCCACCTGGCTCGCCGGCCGATGGCTCTCTTTCAGCAGCACAGTGCCGGAAATAATCCCGTCCGTCTGATCAGACTGGGAACTCTGGGCGCCCACAACCAGCGGACAGGCAATCAGAGCAAGGTTCAGGGAAAAACTAAGGAAGAGGATCTTGTGGATTCCAACCTGTAGACTTGACTTCTCGGCATTTCGCAATTCGCACGGCATCTCGACCTGCTGCACACCTTGAGGCGTTTCCTCTAGGGGCTGGGCGGTTGGGAGAGTTAATCCGTCGGGCCGCGAGCAACCACTTCCACCGGTCGTCTCTACCTGAGGTTGCGGTTTCGCCAGCGCCGCCGGTGCACCTTAACTCCTCGATGCCAACCGCTGCGTGCCCTGCAATCTTCTTCCAGGGGAAAACCTCTTGTCTGTCACCTATTGAACTGTGCATCGTGGATGCCAAAACTCGCGCCACCTCATCTCCGTCAAATGGACCGCTCACAACACAGGCCTGTCGAGGCAGCTTTGCTCCGCCATCTTCTTTCCTTTCAATCCGCCCGTGGCCGCCATTTTCCTCAACGTGGTCTCTTCTGTGACCATGTAGGCACTAGAGATCATTTTGCATTCGCTTGCCCCAGCCTCTCGAAACTGTCTCAACTCGTGACACTCTGCCCTATCTTGATTCACTTTGAGATTCTCGAGGGTTCCTTCGCTGGGAAGGAGGGTGGCGGCCCTTAGCGGCTCGGCACGACGGGGGTGCGGGGTGCCGCACCCTTCGGTTTTAAGGGTGCGGGTTTTTGACTTTGCTTTTTTCTTGCCTGTCATATCATTCCTTGCTCTCTCTCTTCTAAGGAGTCAATTCGGATCAACCCTTTCTCTCCCTTCGTGTAGTACGGCCAACTGCTCCACGGCCACTCCTTTGGATGCGGCACCAGTTTTCGATTCGTTGGATTTGCGTGCATGTACTCCAACTTTTCTTTCACCTTCTTCTCACTCCACACATTGAAATCGTAGAATCGTCTCTGCCAAAACGCCTCTGCATCCGCGGCTGTCCGGCAAAAGGGCACAACTGCCCCGGCATCGGCTTCTTTCCCCTTCCGCGCAGCGATCGAGAAACCTTCTGCTTCAGCACTTGCAGTACTTTCGACGGCGTACCTTTCCTCGGCTCGCTCAGCAGCAGATGCACATGTTCCGGCATCACCACATAGCCGATCAGCTTGAAAGCGTGCCGCGAACGCACTTCGTCGAGCATTCTGACGAAACGATTCCGTGCGCGTGCCGTTCCAAGAAATGGCCGACGACGATAACAACTGAAGGTAACAAAATGCAGATCGCCTCGTCCGTAATGGCGCCGCAGAGGGTTGCGCATCGAAGAAAAACCCGCACCCTTAACACCGAAGGGTGCGGCACCCACATCTCCTATCTACAATGGACAGTGCCCGGATGATATACTCCCTTAATGCTGCATGACAAAACAAATCCTTCGCGCGGATTCTCTTGGCCACCCGCCGTTGCCGGATGGGGCTTGCTGGCCTATGATGCTTACGAAGCGGGGAAGGAATGCAACCACAGATAAACCAACAATCCGAAGACAGAGAAGTTACTCCAAGAAGAATGATTGCGGTCGGCGCACTATTGCTCTACACGACCGCGTGGTTAGCACAAGCTTTTATCACGCGCGATATCTGGCTCAACAACTTATTTCGACCCTATCTGGCTGATTGGGCCATCTTGCTTCTTGTCTTTTCGGTTCCCATAACGGCTGCACTCGCTTTTTTAGATGCCATTCCGTTGGGACGCGGGATCACGTTTTTGCTTTCTTGGAGAACGAACGCATTCTTCGCCATAATTTTATCTATACAGGCGGCACTGTTCGGATTGGTGGGCGAGAGACACCGTTGGGTGCAAGGTGGCATCACGCTGTTTCTCTACTTAGAAGCATACTTCATATTGCCGAAACTGAACCGTCGCATAGCGGAACAAAAAGAAGATGACACTGTTCTGCATCTCAAGTGAAGGCAGACGGGCAGGTGGCCGGGACGAAAACCCTGAGGCGACTTGTCGATTATTTTTCGGTGGGAAACCGGGGAAACCGGGGAAACCGGGGGAAACCGGGGACAGACGGAATGTTTTCTAGGCGGGTGGCGCAGACGTTGGCCGCTAAGTTGACTTGGGGTGCCGCACCCTTCGGTTTTAAGGGTGCGGTCTTTGACTTTGTTTTCTTATTGTTCGTGTCGCGTTCGCAGACACCGTTCAACCCACCCTAGCAACCATTCAACCCTCATTTTCGACCATTCGATGCAAAACACTTAACAACTTCAGTAAGGCGTGCTATTCTCTCCCGTGTTTGCCGCCGCGCATCCTCGCCGATCTCTCGATTCTTTCTCTTGCCTAACTCTTGCTCCCTGCCCACCATCCCCTAATTTCTTTATTTGCCACACATCCGAAAATTCGCCTGTAAGCGAGCATCCGTTCAGGATGCAAGTCCCGAGCGACCATCGGGAGTCGAGGGATCTCACTCGGACGCTAAACCCTTTGGCTGCCACACTTGCAGAAAACCACCTCCTAAGTCCTGCCATTGCCACACTTCCGAAAAGAGCTGTTTCTAAACCCTGTGTTTGCCACACTTCCGAGCCCCCCCGTGCGTCAGTCTCCCCGACCAGCGCTGCATACATTCCAGCGTGTTTCCGGCCTATCCCCTTTCCTTTCACATCCTTGCGCACTCTTTTGCACTCGCGCAAAACTCAACTCTTTTATTTTCAAGCGATTCCGCACTCTTTGTCAAAAACACCGGGGGGTGGGGTATCCCCTGCAATCCAAACTTCTACCAGGAGTTGCAATCCAGGAGGGAACCTTGCTTACAACAAGTTCAGCGGATCCACATCCACCAGCACAGCCGTTTCGGGAATTTCCTTGGCCTCGCAATACGCCATCGCGCCGCCGAGCAGCTTTGTCAGCACCGAGCGTTTCGGCGATTTCAGCAAGAACTGGAACCGGTGTTCTTTCTTCAGGCGCGCCAGCGGCGCCGTTGCCGGCCCCAGGATGCGCACGCCCTTATCGTCATGCGGCGAAAAATATTCCGAGAGCTGCCGCGACCACCGTATGGCCTTCTCCAGGCTCGTATCCCGCACGATCACGTTCGCCAGCGCCGTGAACGGCGGATACGCCATCATCCGGCGGAAATGCAATTCACGCTCGAAAAAAGCGGTGTAATCCTGCTTCACCGCGTCCTGAATCGCGTAATGGTCGGGATAAAATGTCTGAATCAGCACGCGCCCTTTCAAATCGCCGCGCCCCGCGCGCCCGGCGACTTGTGTCAGCAACTGAAACGTCCGCTCCGCCGCGCGAAAATCGGGCATGCTCAGCGACGAATCGGCGCTGACCACGCCGACCAGCGTGACGCGCTGAAAATCGTGTCCCTTCGCCAGCATTTGCGTGCCGACGAGAACGTCCAGCGCCCCGCTGGCGAACGCACCCAGCATTTCCTGGTACTGCCGTTTCGTCCGCGCCGTATCGCGGTCCAGCCGCGCGATTCGCGCCCCGGGAAATTCTTTTCGCAACCGTTCTTCCAAGTGCTCCGAGCCTTCTCCAAAAAAATAAACGTACTTCGACTGGCACTTCGGACAAACTTTCGGAATTTGCTGAATCGATCCGCAGTAATGGCATTCCAGGCGGTTGCGCCGCTTGTGATGCGTCATCGAAATGCTGCAGTTCACGCACTGCACGGACGCGCCGCAGCTCCGGCACAACACCGACCACGAATACCCGCGCCGGTTGATCAACACCAGCGCCTGCGTTCCATTCGCCAGACATTCTTGAATTCCCGCGTGCAGCGCCGCGGAAATCGGGCTGGTCTTGTGTGTCTGCTGAAAATCTTCGCGCAGGTCCACAATCTCCACGCTCGCAAGCGAACGGTCCGCCACCCGCGAAGCCAGCGTCAGCAATTCGTACTTTCCTTCCCGCGCGTGGTGATACGTTTCCATCGAAGGCGTCGCCGAACCCAGCAGCGCCAGCGCGCCTTCCATCTTTGCACGCACGATGGCTACGTCGCGCCCGTGATAGCGCGGTGTTTCTTCCTGCTTGAAACTGTTTTCCTGCTCTTCATCAACAATGATGAGCCCGACGTTCTCGAGCGGCGCAAAAACGGCCGAGCGTGTTCCCACTACGACGCGCGCTTCGCCGTTCCGCACGCGCCACCATTCGCGCGCTCGCTCCACGTCGCTCAGCGCCGAATGCAGCACCGCCACGCCCTCAAACTTGGCGCCAAACCACGACCTGCACTGCCGCCCGATCCAAAGTGTCAGCGCAATCTCTGGCACCAAAACAAGCGCTGTCTTCCCGCGCGCCAGCGTCTCCTGCACCGCGCGCAAGTACACTTCTGTTTTCCCGCTGCCGGTCACGCCATGGAGCAACTGCACGCCAAATTCGCCAAGCTCGAACCGCGCGCGAATCGCTTTCAGCGCGCTCTCCTGCTCGGCATTCAATTCATGCGCCGGAGGCGAGTACCCGACATCAAACGGATCTTCTGCCGGATCGATCGGCTCCTCCCAGCTCTCCAGCAAACCGTCGCGCAACATCCGCTCAATGAAGGTTCGCGTCACCTGCGCCAGCTTCATCAATTGCGGCAAAGGCAAAGGCCCGCGCTCCGTCTGCAGCAGCTCGCGGATTCTTTCTTCTCTGCGTTTCCTCTGCGTCTCTGCGTTTTCACTTTCTTCGCTCTTCTTCTCCGCCGATTCCCCCGCCGCGTTCGTGCCCTTCCATGCGATCACTCGCTGCGACCTTCGGCTTCTTCCCTGCACGATCTCGCGGATTTCAATGAGCCCGCGCCGTTGCAGACGTTGCAAAGTGGAAGCATCAATACCAAGTTTTGCCGCTGGACCAAACGGCAATGTGCCTTTCTTTTCTTTGAGCTTCGCAAGAAACGCCGCCTCTTGCGACGTGAGCCCATGCGACAAATCACCGCCGCTCAAGCTCCCTGCCGCTTCGCGCCCCGCATCCGTCAAAATAATTTGGCGCTGCGATTTCAATTCCGTCACCGGCGGCAGCATCGCGCGAAACACTTCGCCTACGGGCGCCAGGTAATATCCCGCGATCCAGTGCGCCAGCTCGATCAATTTCGGCGTCAGCGCCGGAACAAAATCCAAGACGCGCGCGATCTCCCTAATTTTCGTTCCTTGGGGCGCGCTCCTCGTCAATTCCACGACGACGCCGACCATCGCCTTTTTGCGGAACGGCACGAGCACGCGGCTGCCCGGCTGCACTGTTCCCTGCAGCGATTCCGGAACCGCATACGTGAACGTTGTGCGCAGCGGAACTGGCAGTGCAACACTGCAATATGGAAGAGTCATCCCGCCGTGTAGTGTACCAGCACGAGGAAAATGCGAAAGAAAGCGCGGAAAAGTTGAAAAGTTCGATGGGGGAAGCAATTTATCGGCTGATGAGAAAAATCCCCAGGAAAACAGTCGCGATTCCCAACCATTGCCAGCGTGAAACATCTTCCTTGAGAAAAATCGCCGCAAGCCCGACGGTGACCGCTCCGTACAACGAACCAAGAACGCTAATCACGGCGACCTGCTCCATCTTCATTCCGAGATTGCTGAGCACAAAAGCGCCGGTATCGAAGACGCCCATACCCAGGACCATCCAGCGCACTTCGCCGCGCGGCAGACGCACGGGCTGTTTCGCAACGAGGATCACCGCCGCAATGAGCAACGTGCTGGTCAAACGGATCATCCACACGGTTTGCACCGCGCCGACTCGCGCGATGACGCGGATTCCGAGGAGCCAAAACAGCATGGCAAAACCAACCGACGCGAAAATGGCCCAACCGATCCCGCGGCCGCTCCTGCGCACAGCCTCGGCATCGTTTTCGTCCGGTGTTTTTTCTCCGCCCGCAACAATCACGACACCCACCAGGGTGCAAATGATCCCCGCGATTCTCACGGGGCTTAGGCGTTCGCCAGTCATCCAGGAAAGCAGAAGCGTCAAAGCTGGATAACTGGCCGAAAGCGGCGCCACCACCGCCATCTTTCCAATCTCAAATGCGCGATAGAACCCCAGGCCAGCCGTGGCGTTGAAAAATCCCGCCAGAAAGCCCCAAGCCCACGGCTGCCACCCGGAACCATCCGCGAGATGCCCCCAACCGCCGAGGGCCGGCAAAGAAATAGTCAGCACGACAAAACCAATCAGCTGCATGTACAACATGGAACGAAGAGTGCCAATGCGATGCGTAGCAAAACGCGCGATGAAATCCGCGCCGCCCCAAGTCAGCGCGGTGAGCAGCCCCAGCAAAATCCCCATGCGACCATTCTGCCATCAAGTTAGGTGCGCCGACGAATGCTGAAGTGAGTCTTGCTGGAGCAGCTTTCGATGCAGGATGCAAATGTGGGGGTGATTCAGGCTGAAATGGACTTGGCTTCCTGCTCGAAGCGCTGGCGTAGAGTTGGGTCGTAGGAAAGAAGCGAGGGAAGGATCTTGACGGCGACTATGCGGCCAGCCGCGTGTCGCGTGCGCCGTAGACTTCGCCCATGCCTCCCGCGCCTGGCGGTGATTGAATTTCATACGGCCGAGTTTGCTGCCTGCCAGGCTCATTTCTTCTTCAATTCCGTGTCCCAGTTGACCGCCACACTTAACGACGCACTATCTCCAGCGACTTGACGAGGCACAAGTGCCAGAACTCTCTGCCCGTCAGGCGCCACATCGTAAGCATAGGAGAACTGTCCTTGTGGCTCTGAGATTCGGAACAGCGCTACTGGCGTCCCGAATTGCAGGCCCCGCGCAACATTTCGAATGGAGACCACCATCAATTTTCCGTCGAGCGCGCGATAGAAGAGCTCTTTCCCGTCCCGTCGCCAGCGCGCGAAATTCCCGCCACCATTGGAAACTAGCCATTTGGCACCGGCGGCCGGGAAGCTCTGAACATAAATCTCGCTGCGGCCTGATTCATCCGAGGTGTAAGCAATCCATTTACTATCGGGCGAAACTTGCCCCTGGAATTCGTTATACCCACTCTTCAAGAATGGCAGGGACTTGCGATCGCCGCTCAGTGGCAGCAGCCACAACTCCGACCGCCCCTCCGGACTTAGCTGTGTGTAAACCAGAAAACGGTCATCGGAAGACCAGTCGTTCAAGTAGACCGTAGATTGCGACTGCAATACCGTCTCTTCCTGGCCGCCGCCACTAGCGCTCTTCTCAAAAAGCTTTGTGTTATTGAGAAGATGGTAGGCAATCCGCTGTCCATCAGGAGACCACGCCCCGGTTCCGAACGACCCGCTAAAGGTAAGGCGGCTTGGAATTCCGCGTGCCAATTCCAGAAGCCAGGTATCCGGGTTTCCGGAAGAATCCGCAAGCACGGTGATGATCCGCTTCCCGTCCGGCGAGATGCGCACAGCCACGTAGCGATCGGGGTCGCCCACGGTGCTCAGCAACTTGCCATCGCGGCTTAGCCAACTTAATTGATACCGATCGCTTCCCGTACCAAAAAAGACTGTGCCATCGTTGGAAACCGAGAAACTGGAGCGGCCGAATCCCGGCGCCAAAGCGACAATGTATGCGCCTGGCACAGGCACAGCCTCACCGGAAAATTGTGCGTGCGTAGTATCGAAAGGCTGGGCCAATAGAGTCTGCTGGCGGATCCAATAAAGATACGCGGGGTGCTTTCCATGCGCGGGCGAGTAGGCAGCGGCCATCGAAGTCTCAAATATCTCCGTCTTGTCCTGCGGGCGTTCAAGAGAAGTGAGGTAGATCCCATTGATATGAGGCGCGTCTCCCCGGATAAGATAGAGAAAGCGCCGGCCGTCTGGCAGAAACACTGGCCAGCGGTGCGTGTTTTCACCCCGAGCACGGTCCAGAGTGGTCAGAGCGGTCACCGGGCCTCCGGTGGCAGCTACTTGCAGAAGACTACTGGCCGCTGAGGGGGTAAACAAAATGATTCCCTGTGAGCTCCACGCGCCCCCGCGCCCGTTAGGCGCATCGGCGAGGCTTACAGTAGGACCACCCGCGAGTTCCAAACGCTGAAGCTTACCGTTGGCAAAAAAGCCGAGTGCCCGGGAGTCGGGAGACCAGAATGGGAGTTGCGCCCCTTCCGTGCCAGGCAGCTCGCGCGCGACCGTTGAATCCAGCGGCCGGACCCAGAGCCTCGGGCTGCCCGCGGAGGAGGCGACGAAAGCCACCGTCCGTCCGTCAGGCGAGATGGCGTTGCCCCCGCCACCGCCGAGGAGAAACTCGGTCCCCGGAGGCGGATCGATTTTGAATTGCAGCGGGTGTTCTTCAATCTGGGGTTGACGCCAGGACAACCAGAACGCCAGGACCGCAACGATCGCTGACGCCCCCCCAATAATCCACGGCAAAACCGTGGTGCCTTTTGCCCGAGTCGAGCCCTGCGGTTCAACCGCCAATTCCAGTGCCAATTTCAAATCGCGCGCGGATTGCCAGCGTTGCTCCGGATCTTTGGCAAGGCAGCGGCGCAAGACCCGATCTGCAGCCGGCGGTGCAACTTCCGCAACCGAGGGCGCTTCGCGTTCCAGAATCGCTGCGATCACGCTCGCGGCGCTGGATCCTCCGAACGCGAGCTTTCCGGTGAGCATCTGGTAGAACACAAGGCCGAAAGAAAAGATGTCACTTCGCGCATCGGCCACTCTGCCTTGCAACTGCTCCGGGGACATGTAATTTAGCGTTCCCACAATCTGGCCTTGCTGCGTAATGGATTGGGTTACCTCCGCGTCCATTGGGGTAACGGATTGCTTGGCGAGGCCAAAATCGAGGAGCTTGATTCCTTTTTTGGTCACAAGAATATTGGCGGGCTTAAGGTCGCGATGGACAATTCCTTTGGTGTGCGCGGCGTCGAGCGCGTCGAGGATCTGCACCGCGTATTCCATGGCCTTTTGGAGCGGCAAAGGACCTTTCAGCGGCGCGCCCTCGATGTATTCCATTACGAGGTAGTTCGGTCCGACGTCGTACAAGTGGCAAATATTGGAATGGTTCAGCGCCGCGATCGCATGAGCTTCGGCGTCAAAACGATCGCTGAAACGTTCGGCGGAAACTTTGATGGCCACGTCGCGGTCGAGGCGTGTGTCGCGCGCGCGGTAAACTTCGCCCATACCGCCTGCACCGAGAGGCTTGAGGACTTCGTAAGGGCCCAGGCGAGTGCCGGAGGCGAGTGACATTGGGCGGATTATAGCCCAAGCGGCGGAGCAAAACGCCGCGAACTGGACAAACCATCGGGGATTAGGTTCCCGCGACCCTGTTTTGCATGATTATTTCTGAACTACGAAGCGGGCTTACCTTTCTTCACTTCGAGGCCGAGGACCGCCATGACTTTTTGGAGGTCTTTCCAGACCTCACTTTTCGCGGGGGGATTGCGGAGCAAATAGGCGGGATGATAGGTCGCCAGCAATTTTCTTCCGCGAAATTCCAGCCATTCTCCGCGGAACTGAGAAATTCCCCGATTGGTCTGCAACAATGTTTTTGCAGCGACGGCGCCGAGGCAGACAATTACTTTTGGCGCGATGACGTCGATCTGGCGAAAAAGAAACGGCGAGCAGGTGCTGACTTCGTCTTCTTCCGGCTGGCGATTCTCGGGAGGCCGGCATTTCACCACGTTGCAGATGTACACGTCTTTTCGCTGAAGTCCCATGGCTTCGATCATCTGGGTGAGCAGTTTTCCGGCGCGCCCGACGAAGGGCAAACCTTGCGCGTCCTCATCGGCGCCCGGGCCCTCGCCCACGAAAACCAGTTCGGCCTTGGGATTTCCGTCGCCGAAGACAATTGTGTGCCGGGTGCGGTGTAGCTTGCAGCGCGTGCACTCGCCAAGACCCTCACGGACCTTGAGCAGCGTATCGTCCACGATCTTGTCCACGGCTTCGAACAGCGACGGCCCCGCAGCGACCGGCAGGGATGGGATCTTTGGACTGGGCGTCGGGACGGGCGCGCTCACTCGCAACACGGGTTTTCCTGCGGACTTGGGCAAGGTCTCTTCCTTTTGAATGTTTGGACTTGAGAAACGAGCCATAGCGGGCTCTTCGAACTGCGGCCCGCTATCTGATGCGACAGTGGCTCCGCGGTCGCGATAGAACTGCCGGATTCCGAGGTCGTCGTAGAAACCCAGCCGGTCGGATAGCTTTTTCTGGAGAGTTTCGGAAATGCGCTCAGTCATGGCGGTCAAACGCCGGAGCGCTTCGACGCGGCCGTCCCGTGCAACACGCTTCGCAGGCGCACTACTTCGTCCAAAATCCGCTGCGCCACTTCGCTCTTATTCATTTTCGGAAGCGCAAGGTCGCGTCCATCGCGAGAGAAGAGCGTGACGATGTTTGTATCGTGATCGAAGCCCGCGCCTTCCGCGGTGACGTCATTGGCCACGATCAGGTCCGCGTTTTTCGCGGAAAGCTTCTTTCGCGCGTTCTCAGCCACGTGGTCCGTCTCCGCCGCAAAGCCCACGACGATTTTCTGGCCCTTATCTCTCGCCACTTCCGCCAGAATATCCGTGGTCGGCTCGAAAGAAATCGTCAGCGGCACATGGCCTTTCTTGATTTTTTCCGCGTGTTGTTCCATGGGGCGGTAATCCGCCACCGCTGCCGCGAGAATGGCAATGGAACTATTCGCAATCCGCTCGACGACGGCGCGGTGCATTTCTTTTGCCGTGCGCACGTCAACGCGCTCCACGCCGGCGGGAACATCCAAATTCACCGGACCGCTTACGAGAATTACCTCCGCGCCGCGCAGCGCGGCTGCTTCCGCGACCGCGTAACCCATTTTCCCAGAGGAACGATTGGTGATGTAGCGAACCGGATCGAGGTCTTCACAAGTCGGGCCCGCAGTGATCAGGACTGTCTCGCCGTCCAAGTCCCGCTGGGCTTTCAGCACCTCGCGCACCGCAGCGACGATGGCTTCCTGCCCGGCCAGCCGTCCCGCGCCAATCATGCCGCAGGCGAGGTAGCCTTCGGCAGGGTCCACGATCGTTACGCCGCGCGCGCGCAGCGTCTCGACATTCTGTTGCGTGGCTGCATGGTTCCACATATTCACGTTCATCGCCGGCGCCACCACGACCGGCGCCGTCGATGCCAGGTACAAAGTCGTCAGAAAATCGTCCGCGATCCCACGCGCAAATTTGGCGATGATGTCCGCTGTCGCCGGCGCGATCAGCAGCAAGTCCGTGCGCTGCGCCACGGCGATGTGTTCGATGGCGCTTTCGAGGTTGGCTTCCCCGCCGGAGGAATCGCCGAAGAGGTCGGTGATGACCTTTTGCCCGCTCAACGAGGCAAACGTCAGAGGCGTGACGAACTCCTGTGCCCCGCGCGTCATCACCACTTGCACGCTGAATCCATCCTGCTGCAAACGACGCACGAGCTCAGCGGCTTTGTACGCCGCCACTCCGCCGGTCACACCAAGCGTGATTCGCATTGCTGCCTTTCGCGGCCCGCTACTTCCGCCGCTTATTTCCGTCCTTATCCATGTCGATCGAAGACGGTTCGGTGAAGTCGTACTCGATCAAGCTGTGCTCCAGTTCCTCGCACGCAATGCGCGTGGCCTTCTGTGTTCTGGGGTTCTCGATCATCGGCGGCGCGCCTGCCATGATCTGCCGCGCGCGCCTGGCCGCCAGCACCACGTACGCAAACTGGCTCTCCGGAGCTTTCGTCTGCACAGTCATCTCAGTCATTCCCTCCCAAACGATGCCAGAAGTTGTTCCACTCTCGCCCTCCGCCGCGCGCTCGTGCAGCGCAGAGCAATCACAATCGCCTGCGCTTCGCGGCCCGCGCGTTCCACATCCTCATTCACGACACAAAAATCGTAATACTTGCCGAACTGCGCGATTTCATCACGCGCCTTGGCCAGCCGCCGCGCAATCTCCTCCTCCGCATCCTGACCGCGGGCGCGCAGCCTGCGTTCGAGCTCCTCGCGCGACGGCGGCAAAATAAAAATCGCGACGGACTCCGGAAGCTTTTCCTTCACCTGGGCCGCGCCTTGCACATCGATCTCCAGCACCAGATCGAGGCCCTTTTTCCGAGATTCCTCCAGCCATTTCAGTGGCGTGCCGTAAGAGTGTTTTCCGAAAACCCGGGCATACTCCAGAAATTCGCCGCGCGCGACCATGGCGTCGAACTCCGCTTCCGTAACGAAATCATAGCATTTCCCGCTGGCCTCGGTCGCGCGGCGCGCCCGTGTAGTACATGAGATCGAAGGCATGGTGCCCGGCAGTTCCAGAATTCGCTGCACCAAAGTCGATTTTCCCGATCCCGACGGCCCCGACACAATCAACACCAGCGGCGCGAGCTCAGTCTGCGTGCTCATTCGATGTTCTGTACCTGCTCCCGCAGTTTTTCGATCTCCGACTTGATTTCGAGCGCCACTCCGGTGATCGCCAGCGCTTCACTTTCCACGCCGGGCGTCTTGGAAAGCATCGTGTTGGCCTCGCGATGCATCTCCTGCAGAAGAAAATCCAGCTTTTTACCCAGTTCGCCGGCTCCATCCAGCAGCTTGGTGAATTGTTGCAGGTGACTCCGCAAGCGGTCCAATTCTTCACTGATATCGCTGCGTTCCGCAAGCAGCGCCGCCTCCTGCGCCAGCCGCGCCGGCTCGATTCCGATTCCGCCGAGAAGTTCTTTCAACCTGGTTTCCAGCCGCCGCGCAAAAGCCGGGCGCAACGTCGCCGCAAGCCCGCGCACTTGCTCGACATGACCACCGATGCGCGCCAGGCGATCGCGCAACTCTTCCACCAGATGACGGCCTTCCGTCCGCCGCATATCGTCCAGTCTTGCCAGCGCATCGCGCAAGCCGCTGTCCAGCAATTTTCCAAGCCGCTCCTGTTCTTCCTCCGTCTCCGGCACGGAAGTGGTGATGCCGGTAATCACTCCGGGCAATCGCAGGAGCGCGACGACGTCCATGTCCGTTGCCGCTCTGGTCTCCTGCCTAAGCGCTTCGGCGGCTTTCAAATACGATTGCACCAACTCCTTATTTACCTGCACCGGCGCCGCTTTACCGGGATCCATTCCCACGGTCACTTCCACGTGCCCGCGGTGAATCCTTTCACGCACGATCTGCCGCAGCCGCAATTCGTAGAGATCAAAACCCTCCGGCATGCGCAGCTTGAGGTCCAGAAAACGATGGTTGACGCTTTTCACGCTGACGCGCACGGCCCAGCCGTCCTGTTCGGCTCGCGCTTGCGCGTAGCCAGTCATCGAGAAGCATTCGATTTTCTTCGTTTGTGCTGGAGTTGTTTGGCTCATATGGAATTCGATGCATCGTTCAACTTTGCCGGTGCGGCCTGCGCCGGCGCCAGCATGTCGTCGTCTGCAAACTGCAGATCGTGAAGCCGGGCATACGTTCCGCCACGGGCCATCAGTTCCGTGTGCGTGCCGCTTTCCCGGATTTGGCCGTCTTCCAGGACGAGGATTTTGTCCGCGCGGCGAATGGTGGCGAGGCGATGGGCAATCACGAAGGTGGTTCGCCCCACCATGAGGTTGGCGAGCGCTTTCTGCACGTACATTTCGGACTCGGCGTCCAGCTCCGAAGTCGCTTCGTCCAGGATAAGAATGGGTGAATCTTTCAAGATCGCGCGCGCGATGGCGATGCGTTGCCGCTGGCCGCCGCTCAAGCGCGTGCCTCGTTCGCCGATCACCGTGTCGTACCCGAGAGGGAGCTCCATGATGAAATCGTGGGCGAGCGCGGCTTGTGCGGCAGCGGTGACTTTTTCCCTGGGGATATTCGACAAGCCGTAAGAAATGTTGTTCCACACCGTGTCGTGAAACAGGATGTTCTCCTGGGCGACCATGGCGATCTGTTCGCGCAGCGATTTGATGGTCACTTCGCGGATGTCCTGTTCGTCGATTCGAATGGCGCCGGAAGTGGGCTCATAAAACCGCGGCAGCAAATTCACCAGCGTGGTTTTCCCCGCACCGCTTGAGCCAACGAGAGCAATCACTTCACCGCGGCGCGCGCGGAAATAAACCTGCTCCAGCACGCGGCTCGAATCGTCGTCATAGGAGAAGCCCACGTTTTCAAAAACGATTTCCCGTGTAAACGGTGCGAGCGGTTTCGCGCCCGGCTGCTCGCTCTGCTCTTCCTGCCGGTCGAGATAGGCAAAGACTTGAGTGCTTGCACCCTGCGCGAGCTGAAATTGTTGATATACCTGGCCGATGCGCTTCAGGGGCATGTAGGCATTAAACATGGCAAAAAGAAAGGCCATGAAAATCCCCGGCGTCATCAGACCGTGCTTGATCTGATCGCGAGCGTACAAAATGAGCAGTGGAATAACCAATGCGCCGAGTAAATCCATTATTGGCCCGGTGGCCACGGCTGCGCGAACCCAGCGCATATTTTCGCGCAGCAGCCGTTGCGCCGTGAATTTGAACTTGGCGATTTCAAAATCTTCCATTCCGAAAGCTTTCACGACGCGGTTTCCGCTTACGGTCTCTTGCAGTATCTGGCTGAGATCCCCAAGCCTGCTTTGGCTGTTTTCAGAAGAGCGGCGAATTTTTTTTCCCAGCTTTCCAACGGGAACGACAACCAGCGGCAGCAGAATGGCAGTTCCCAACGCCATCTTCCAGTTGAGCACAACGACAACCACTAAGAACACAATCAGCGTGAAGCCTTTTTGGAACAGGTCGGCAAGGTATTCCGAAAGTGCGATGCGCGTCCGCTCCACGTCGTTGATCGTGGTCGAGAGCAAGCGTCCGGTCGGATTCGTTTGAAAAAAGCCAATCGGCTGGCGAATGATCTTGGCGTACACCTGGTTCCGCAATCTGGTCACCGCAGCCTGTCCAACGTACTGGATCTGCGTCACGCCAAGATACTCGGAGACGCCTTTCGCCACATAGAGAAAGACCACCGTTAGCGCGAAAATAGTCCAGACGTTGTGGATACTGGGCGGAAAAAACCGGTTGAGGTAAACCGTATAACCGTTGGGGAAGGTGACCAGCGGCAGGGTCGAACCAGAAACAGAAGGATTCAGGACGTAGTCAAATCCGGGCCGGATCATCAACGCCACGATGCCGTCCGCCAGCGCCGTGAACGCCACCAACACGATGCCGACTGCCAGACGAAAGGAATACGGCCGCACGTAACTCAGCAATCGCTTCCATGGTGGTGATAACAACGAGGCCACGCTGCAGGCTCCCCTGACTTGTCCACTTGGTACGCTATTCGCCGCGTCGCGGCGTGTCAAGTTTCCGCGGCCCGATGAAGGCGGACTGATACAGCCTTTCCGGTTCGCTTACTTTTCAATATCGCGATGAACGACCTTGGCGGAGAATCCCCGCTTCGCGAGCGACTTCTGCACTGACTCCGCGAGCATGACCGAGCGGTGCCTCCCACCGGTGCAGCCGAATGCAATGGTCAGATAACTTTTCCCCTCGCGAATGTAATGCGGAATCAAATAGGTGAGCAGGCCTTCGATGCGGCGCAGGAATTCACCGGTCTGGGGAAACGACCGGATGTATTTTCGCACTTTCGGGTCTTTGCCGGTGAACGGCCGCAAGCGCGGAACGAAATGCGGGTTGGGAAGAAATCGCACGTCGAGAACCAGGTCCGCATCCGACGGCACTCCATAGCGATACCCGAAACTCACGACCGAAACCAGCATCGGACGTTTGTCCTGATTCTTGAATCGCTCCGTTACGAAGTGGCGCAATTCATGCACGTTGAATTGCGTGGTTTCAATGACCACGTCGGCAAGTTTGCGGATCGGCTCCATCAGCGCGCGTTCATGCAGTAAGCTTTCCCGGACAGAAAAATTCCTTCCCAGGGGATGTGGGCGCCGCGTCTCGCTGTACCGCCGCAGAAGGGCATCCTCGTTTGCTTCGATGAAGACAAGCGTAATGGGATGATCTTTTTTCAAGTGTTTCAAGAGCGGGGGCAATTTTTCCAGCTGCGCGCCCTCGCGGGCGTCCACCAATAGCGCCGCGCGTGCAAAGTCGCCTTCGCCCGCCGCGTGTAGCTCCGCAAAAATAGGGATGAGCTCTATGGGAAGATTGTCGACGCAGTAAAAGCCCATGTCCTCGAAGGCGTGCAGGACGGTGCTTTTGCCGGAACCGGAGAGGCCGGTGAGGATGACGAGTTGGCGGGCATCGTGTCGCGTCGGCGGCTTCACGGGCGCTGCCGCTCAGCTCTTTTCCCGGCGTTGGTGGGTGCTGGGAATTCTCATGTCTTCGCGGTACTTCGCGACCGTGCGCCGGGTGACGTGAATGCCGGCGTCATCCAATTTCTTCGCAATCTGTTCGTCGGTCAGGGGCTTGGCAGAATCTTCCTCTTCAATCATTTTCTTGACGAGCCGCTTGAGCGTCAGCAGCGACATCCCGCCGCCCTCCGGCCCATTCACTGACTCGCTGAAGAACGACCGTAGCTCCAGCACGCCCTGGGAAGTGTGCGCGTATTTGCTGGCCACAGCGCGGCTCACCGTCGAGGGATGGACGCCGACCTCTTCCGCCACTTCCTTGATCATCATGGGCTTCAGCGCATCCTGGCCGTGATCGAGGAATTCTCCCTGGCGCGCGATGATGGATTGGCAAACGCGAAGTATGGTGTGCTTTCTTTGTTCGATGTTCTTCATTAACTGGACGGCAGCCGTAAACCGTTCTTTCACGTAATTGCGCACGTCGCGGTCGGCGGCATCTTTGACCAGCAGACGGCGGTAGGTGGGGCTCAACCGGAGTTGCGGCATGTCGTCTTCATTCAGAAAGGCCTGCCACTGATCATCCACTTTGCGGAAGTAGACGTCGGGCTCGACGAGGCGCGGCTCCGTCTTGTTGTAGCGCAGTCCGGGCCGGGGATCGAGCTTCTTGATCACTTCCAGGGCGTGCTTGACGATCTCGAGAGGCCGGTTCAGCGCCCGTGCGACCTCCTTAAGCTGATTGGCTTGGACTTGCTTCAGATGCTCGGAAACGATCTGCTGCGCCAGTGTGTTCTGCGGATCAAACGCTTTCAATTGCCGCAGCAGGCATTCACGCAAATCCCGCGTGCCGACTCCGATGGGGTCGAAGTCCTGCACCACGGCCAGCGCGTCTTCCAGGTCATCCTGCGAATACTTTCCGTTCTGCGTGAGCTCTTCCGTGGAAGCAGTTAAATAACCATTCTCATCCAGATTGCCGATGATGCTGTCCGCAATCTCTTTCACCGCGTCGGAACAGATGGTAACGCTCAGTTGCCACTGGAGATGGTCGCTCAAGCCGCTTGGCGAAGAGAGGAACTTTTCGAACGAGGGCCGCTCGGAGACTTCGCGCTCCTGCGATTGCCCGCCGTCCCCGCCGGTATCCAGGTACTGGTTGAAGAAGGTGCCCACGTCAAACTCGTCGAACGGATTGGCCTCGGGCTTCTCCGGAACTTTCTCCGTTTCCGCTTTCAGGAAAGTCTCGTCGCTATAGTTGTCCGTTTGCGTGGGTTCTTCGCTCTGCTCTTCGAGGACGGGATTGGCAATCATCTCCTGGTTGATCATTTCGCGCAGCTCGAGGCGGTTCAGCGCGAGGACACTCACCATTTGCACAAGGCCGGGCGTCAGAATCTGCTTCTGCGACACGCGGAGGTTGAGTTTGAGTCCCTGCCAAGCCATGGATGGTCCCGTGTTTCCTTCTCTGTCTTAGTTCAACCGGAAATGGTCGCCCAAATAGACGCGCCGGACTTCGGGATCACTGCTCAATTCGTCCGGGCGCCCCTTCCGGAATATCTTGCCACTTTTCAGGATGTACGCGCGATCCGTAACGCTGAGAGTTTCCCTTACGTTATGGTCCGTAATCAGCACGCCAATTCCTGATCTTGCAAGATCGCGGATAATTTCCTGGAGATCCTTGACGGTTAGAGGGTCGATTCCCGAAAAAGGTTCGTCGAGAAGAACAAAAGAAGGTTGCAAAGTAAGAGAGCGCGCAATCTCCAATCGGCGCCGTTCTCCCCCGGAAAGCGTGTACGCCTTGCTGGTCCTTACCGTTTCCAAACCCATTTGCACCAAGAGCTCCTCCAAACGGTCGCGCTGCTGTTCCGGGGTCAACGGAAGCGTTTCCAGCACCGCAAGCAGATTCTCTTCGCTGGTCAACTGGCGAAAAACCGAGGGTTCCTGAGGAAGGTAACTGATTCCACTGCGGGCCCGGAGGTACATAGGGAGGTCCGTGATTTCGTTGTCGTTCAGGAGGACGCGGCCGGAGTCGGGCCGGGCGAGACCTACCAGGATATAAAACGTCGTCGTCTTGCCTGCGCCATTGGGGCCGAGCAGCCCGACGACTTCACCCTGTCCAATCTCCAGTTCAACGTCGTCGACGACCTTGCGACCACGATACGTCTTGTTTAAATCGACGGCCTGGAGCTTCAGCATACCTCTTCACGGGCGGCCGCGGAGCAGTGGCGTCATTTATCGACTCGGTGCTTCGTCAACGTCCGCGAACCAGTTTCTGAGTCGACGATGATCGTATCATTCGCTAAAAAGAAGGTCAATTGATGACCGGTGGTTGTGCCTTCAGCAGCGTCAAAAATGGTGGGATTTCCGCCGCTCATTATGAATTTTCCGTCCGTCGCATTGTACTCACCTCGCTCCGCCGTGGCTTTCCTTGACCCCTGTTCCACAATCACCCCGCCCGTGCCAACCGCCCGGCTGATTTGCTGGGCCCCAGCCGTTGGATTCGGGGAAGCGAGAACATTCTCGGCGTTCGAATTGGGCTTCTCGGCCCTCGTAAAATATAAGTCCACTGCAGGGGCACGCATCTTTTGCTCCGTCGATTGCGCCACGACATTTTTTTCCAGGTGCGCGCGGCCATCTGCATCGCGATACGTCAGCGTCCCCGCCGTCACATGCCACAATCTCGCCTTCTTCGGCCCGGCCTGTACGGCCACAATCTGCGCTGACGATGGACCCGCGGCTTGCGGGAATACAGCGCGGACATTTCCCGTGGCATTCATGGCCCGCGCCTCGCGCAGCAGCTCGATCGAATCCGCTTCCATCACCGAATCGCCCTGCCAAAATCGAGCATGTCCAGCGTACAGGGCTCTTCCCGCTTTGGAATTTCCCTGCATGGTGTCCGCGGAAATGTTCGCCGGTACGGCCGCGAGTTGCGGTCCACTCCCCTTGGTCGAGAAATCCGTCGATCGAACACCTCCCTCCGCGCGAACCTCTCCGCTGGTTTGCACAAAAGTGATTCGCGGCGCCTGCGTCTCCGAGGTTGCGTCGCGCGCCAGCGCCTTTCCCGTCAGCAGAGCCATCTGCGTTGCCCGGACAAACGTCGCGTGGTCGGCTTGCCCGCTTCTATCAGCTTCCCTCAATCTTACATTTCCTTGCAGATCCATCTGCGACCATCCGCCGCTCGGCATCAGTTGCGCCGTTCCGCTCTGCGCCGTCGCTGTCTGCGTCGGCTTGCCGCTCATGGTCCGTTCCGTTAAGACGTTGCCGGTGGCAACCAACTGTTTCGCCTTGCCTTCCTCGCCGAATTCCATTTCGAGTTTATCGGCTTGCAGTTTTGTCCGCGCAGGCTCGTTGTTCGTGCCAATTCCCGTGGTCCCGCTTTGCGGCGCCGAGTCCGTCCATTCGATGCCCCCCGGGCCCAAGGTCTCCGCCCGTTTTGGCTTGTCGCCCTCGCCCTTTTTCTCGTCGGCAAATTCCACGAGCAATTCGCCGGTCTGCAACATCCTGGTTTCGCCGGAAGTATCCTCTTGCGTTTTCAGTTGCACGCCGCCTTTCAGGTTCAATTCTCTTGGCTGATTGACCTTAGGCCACAACTCCATCACGCTGTGCTCTGCACGGAAGGCGTCCTGTTCTTTTCCGGTACGCCGCGAACCGTGCACATCTCCCACTCCTTCGATTCTTGTCAGCCACCCTTCTTTGGCGAATTGCGCCGTGATATTTTCCGCAGTCAGATTTGCCGGGCCATCCGCGTTCTGGGATTCCAGTTGGGGGTTTTTGCCATTCGGTCCCGGCGCGGCCACAAGTTTCTCGGCGCGAAACGCCGCGTCCAGCAGCAGTGTCAGTTTTCCCGCTCGCAAATGCGCCGCGTGAGTTTCCGCTTCCACCGGCCCATCCAACTGCATCGTCCGCGAATCGCGTCCAAAATCCAGGCTCTTTCCCGTCACGCGAATCGGTTCTTTCGTATTCACATTCGCCGTTTTTTTTCCAGCGCTGTGATTTTCGGGAGGTTTCAAAGAAAGCTGCACATCTCTTAGCAGCCGGACTGTCCCTTCTTCGGAGTGATACTCGATTCCCACTGCTTCTCCGGTGCCATTCGGAAAGACAAACTTCACCGGCTGATCCGTCCGTGCCAGCCCAGTGGCGCGGTTAAAGACCACGCCACGGGTCTCCACGTGCACCTTTTGTTCTGGTTTTATTCCCGGACTTTTTGCCGCCCGCTCGGCGTCCGCGCGGCTCTCCAGGTCAATCTGCACTTCGCCGCTGCAGGCCATGTTTCCGTCCGCTTTTTCGTACTGGCAGCTTTGCGTATGGATGGTGTCGTGACGCTCTCCCTTGTTTCCGAAGATGGTGATTTTCACATCTTCGAGCAAACTGGCGTCCTTATCCCTGAAATCTGTGGCCCTCGACGCCTCCACCGTGAAAATCTTTTGCGTTCCTTCTCCCTTGGAAAACGTGAGCCCGTTGGAAAGCCGCGTCACATCTTTCGGAGCCGGGGGCGGCGCCTTTTGCTGCTCTCGATAAGCAACCCACTTGCGTTCGAGATACACGCCAACCGTCAGACTCGCCAGCAGCAATGCCGCCGCCGCCGACCAGCGCGCATATTTCGCCGCTTCGCTTCTTTTCATATCTTCAGTTAAGCAAAATTCCGAAGGAGTGTATAGAAGAGGAGATGCTCGTCCGGAAGAGGGCAGGAATTACCCAGCAGATTCAGCCGTCGCGGCATTCGGCAAGATCCCGATATTGGCCGCGGCGACGCTGTCGCGCTTGGTATTTTTCACTAGGTACATGGCCTCGTCGGCGAGATGCAGCAGACCTTCCTTGGTTCGCGAATCCACGGGATAGGATGCCACGCCGACGCTGGGCGTGAGCTTGATGTTCAACCCCTCGGGCTGCAGCCAGGTGCGCTCGCGCACCAATTTGTGCAAGCGCCGCGCCACGTTTAACGCATTCTCCTTTGAAGTCTGCGGCAGCAGAATCACAAACTCATCCCCTCCATAACGGAACGCAAAATCAATCAGCCGGCAATGCTCCTTCAGGGCGTTTCCAATCTCCGCCAGCAGCCGCGAGCCCACCAGGTGCCCGTGCGTGTCGTTCACCTGCTTGAAATGGTCCAGGTCGATGAACACAATTGAAAATTCATAGTTGTAGCGCTGCGAGCGGTAAATCTCTGTCTCCAGAATGAAGCCCATGTGCCTTGCGTTATAGAGGGATGTGCAATCGTCGGTAATGGTCAGTTCGTGGATTTTCTTGACGTGCCGAGCGTTTTCCAGAGCAATCGCCGCGAAGTCCGAAAGTGCTTCGAGCAGCTTCAGGTCCCGGGGATCGAATCCCTCCGGACCCATGCAATTGATCAGTTCGATGACGCCCAGGCAGGTGTCGCGGAATCTCACTGGTACCGCGACGATCGACTGCGTCTCGGTCTTGGTCTTCTCGTCCACCTTAGAGAAAAAGCGCGTGTCCTTGGTCGTGTCCGGGACCACCACGGTCTCGCCGTGCTGCGCGACCCAGCCCGCAATTCCCTGTCCCATCTTGATCCGCACGTCCTTCAACGCTTGCGAAGCTTTCCCCACTGCCAGTTCAAAGTACAGTTCCTGCTTGGCTTCATCCAGCAGCAGCAGCGACCAATTGTCCGGCCGCAGAAATTCATCGATCTTCTCCATGATGGTCCGGAGAACTTGATCCAGTTGCAACGACGAGGTCAGCGCCTTGCCCAACTCCTGGAAGACAGCAATCTCTCCCTTTACCCGTTGGTCCGAGGGCACCGCCGGATTGCGGCGTCGTTCGACGGCCGGAAACTGGTTCACATCTTCCACTCGTGCTCGTTCCTCTCCCCTGTCAATTCCAGGCCTGGCAATGCTCGCTCCGCATCTTGGCGATCATACGATCGCAAAGAAACACGAATTCGCACGATTCTCACAAACATCCGCGAATCTCAGCCAGTATAGGCCCCTCCTAAAAAGCCATGCAACCCGCTCGTGGTACAGGCGTGGCTATCTCGCCATCCTGACCTGACTTGGTAAGCAGCATGGAATGCGATCTACCACTTGGCCGGTCTCACCGCCTCTGAGGGGGTCCGACACAGGAACTTCAGGGTACGGTCGATAGGAGACCGGAAATGCCTACGCGGACGGCCATTGGAAACACAAGCTAAACCCGTCGGGATCGCTGACGTACAACTGCCTCATGCCGTAGGGCGCGACCTTGGGCTCTTTCGTGGCAACGCCGCGCGCACGCAGGAACGCGTACGCAGAATCTACGTCCGGGCAGCCGAAGTAGAGACACGTATCATCGTGGGCGGCAATCCGAGCAGGATCCGGAGCTGGCGGTCGCGCGTCTTCTTCGTACGCCGTGTTTAGCATTAGCTCCACCCCATTCAGCCTGAGCAATGCCCAATCGAAGTGCTCTCCCCCGGGTTTGGACGTGGTCACCACCTCGAACCCCAGCGTATCCCGGTAAAACGCAATGGACGTAGGCATGTCGAACACTTGCAGCAACGGCGCCATCCCTCGAACGTCGATACCCACGTAGTCCTCCTCCCGCACACTTATGGCTTCACGCCATAATGACTGAGCAGCTCGTCAACTTCCGCATAACGCGATGGAAACTCGGCACTGAAGGGAATAACGGGCAGTTCCTAACTGCAGTGACTCCGCTTGCCGCGGAAATGCCTGGTCAAAAAATCGAGGGCGCAACCGCTGTTAAGCTTGTTGCGCCCTCTAACTGAGCCGTAAAGTTTCTAACCTTTTCGATTTCACCCGGCGGCGTGACCGCCGTTAGGCTAGTCCCGCCCTTTAAACCGATCCACAAAGGCCCTACGCTTCCGCTTCCATCTAGCAACACAGCCGCGGTTAAGCTTGCTGCGCCCTCTAAACAGAAAAGAGAAGTTTCAAACCTTCCCGAACCAGCCTAGCTGGCGTGACTGCCGATAGGCTAGTCCCGCCCTCCAAATGACACCGCAAAGGCTTCGAGCTTCGCGATTCAATCTCGCGGCGCAACCGCTGTTAAGCTTGCTGCGCCCTCTAAATTGATCCGTAAAGTTCTTAAGCTTCCCGGTTCAATCTGAAACGCAAAATAGTATTTCCCTTTTGCGCCGTCAATCGAATTCTCACGGAACTCTTGTGCAAATCTGTGGACGGGTGTGCAAAAACCCACGTTGACTTGCCGCCACTCGATGCGTGGGTCTGGAGTTTATTCTCTTCGATCTTTTTCAGTGCTCCGGTTTTCTCTCCGTTTGACACCGCCGGATTCCTCCGCCTATAGTCCGTTCAGGGATCACACGTTGTTTTTTTCGTGTGCGCCCGCCGTGTCAACTGCCTTGCGGTTGCGCTTGAAATCGACCGCTTTGAGGTCGCGCTATGAATCGACCCTTTGCGGTTGCGCTTGGATCATCAAGGACAGGTTCCGGCTCATGGCTAGGGGAAATTTTGGTGAACGCCTGAAGCGCGAGCGCGAGCTGCGCGAAGTTTCCATGGAAGAACTCACCAAAGCCACGCGCATCAGTGCTCGTTTTGTCGAGGCTCTGGAAAATGAAGATTGGGCGAAGCTGCCCGGCGGCGTCTTTGGCCACGGCTTCGTGCGCACCATTGCACGCTATCTGGGGCTCAATGAAGAAGCGCTCCTCGGCGAGTATGACTCGGCCCGCGCGGAACATTCACCGGCGCCTCCTCCCAAACCAGAGGAGCGCATTCCTTCGCCGCCGAAATGGCTTCCGGTTGCGGCCGTTCTTGTCGCGCTTCTCCTGGTCGTCGGACTTTTTTTCACCGCCCGTTACGTCTGGCATCGCTATGCCACACATCGGGCCGCAAAAAAACCTGCCGCAGTTTCCTTGGCCGCGCAGTCACAGCCTCAATCCGGTTCCACTTCGCCGGGCTTAACAGAGCAATCCTCTCCTGTGGCTTCCTCCAGATCTCCGCTCGATCTTTCTGTTTCCACTTCCGCCGCCACCCGCGTCCGCATCCTCGCCGACCACAACCTTCTTCTTGATACGGAGATGCCTGCCGGCGAGACCCGCCATTTTTCAGCGAATCAGCAATTCGAGGTAACCGCCGGGGACTCCTCGGCGGTGTTGCTTGAATTGAACGGCAAGGCCATGCCGCCCCTTGGCGCGCCCGGCGCCTCCGGTACAATGGTGCTTAGCCAGAAGGACTTGAGGCCGTAATCCAGTGGAAGCACTAAGCCCTGAAGTTCTCGAAGATCTGCGCCACGGCCGAGCCACTCGCGAGCGAAAGATGGCCGTGTGCACCGGCGGAGCGCATCTTGCTCCCGCGGATCGCGCGGAGATTCTCGCGGTTCTCGCCGGCGACGCCGACGAAATGGTCGCGACACGCGCGCAGGATGCGATTCTCTCGCAACCCGTCGAATCCTTCGTCGAGGCCCTGAAACGAGAGCACGCTATCCCCGCGCTCTTCTTTTATGCGGCAAGGAATCTTGCCGACAAGCCAGGCGTCTGCGACGCCATGGTACAAAACAAGAACTGTACTGCCGAGCATCTCGTTCCCGTTGTTCGCCACCTCTCGGCGCTCGGCATCCAGGCGCTGATGGAAGAACTCGATCGCATCAGCGAATCTCCCGCGCTGGCCGCCGCACTTGAGCATTCTTCCTCGCTGACCATCGATCAAAAAAACCAACTTCATGAGCTACACGGTCCTGACAATCTCATCGACGAAGCCGCACTCGCGGAAGCCGCCGCCGCGGTGGAATCCGATGCCGCCAGGCGTCAGACATTGATTCAGCGCCTGGCAAAAATGACCGTCGCGCAGCGCGTGCAGTTCGCCATGAAAGGCGGGTCCGAAGCGCGCCGCACGCTGATACGCGACAATAACAAAGTCGTTCAGCGCGCCGTGCTGCAATCCCCGCGCCTCACCGATCAAGAAGTCGAGGCCTTCGCGGCGATGTCCAGCTTGACAGATGAAATTCTTCGCCTCATAGCCGGCAACCGCGCTTTCCGCAAGAACTATACTGTCGTCCGCAACCTCGTCAACAATCCCAAGACGCCGCTCGACGTCACCCTGCACATGCTTCCCATGCTCAACGCCGTTGACCTGAAGCGCCTTACCAGCAATAAGAACGTTCCTGAAACTCTCCGCACCACAGCCATGAAGCTCCAGCGCACGCGCGCTGAACTCAAGAAATAAAAGATTTCGCATTCGACAATGCGCCGTGGCTCGCCCGAAATCAGCTAGGACACCGACGGCAGTTTCGGATGCAGCCGATGAAACCCGGTTGCTTCCTGGTAGGCGCGAGCAAAGGCCAGCAGTTCCGCCTCTCCATAGAGCTTCCCTAGAAAGGTCAAGCTTGTGGGAGTACCGGGTCCGCCGGCATTCCGGAAATCGCTAACCTCATCCGACGGCGGTTTCGGCGCGTCGCTGTCGCGCAATCCGTTCGGCAAAATCACGGCGGGGTGCCCCGTCAAATTTGTGATCACGAGTTGTTCGCCGCTGGTCGGCGCCACAATTACATCGAAATCGTCGAACACTTTTGCCACCGCATCCATCGACATCCTGCGTGCTCGGGCGGCCTGGATGTACTCCACGGCGGGGATAAAGCGCGCTGTTCGAAATGTATTGGGCCAGTCATAGTCTTTCTGTGACGTCAGCAATTTATCTTTCCCCGTGCGCGTGAGTTCATCAAAAGCCGCCGCCGACTCGGCGGTGAGCATCGTCCTCATGGCGTCATAAGGAAATTTCGGCATCTCGACGGGCACAAGATTCACGCCCATTTCTCGCAGTTTCGCCAGGGCTGCGGCGTTGTATTTTCTGTCGTATTCGGCCCGTACGCGCGCCGCTTCTCGCCGCTTTTTCCTCTCTTCGCGCTTCTTCTGTTCTTCGGGAGTTGCGGGCGGCTCTTCCTTTGCGGCTTCTTGTTGCTCGTCCGGTTTGCGTTCGAATGCCCCTTTCAGATAACCGACGCGCAGCTTTCGCCAATCCAGATTTGCGTCCCAGTTAAAAGCCGCGGCCTGCACCGTCCGGTCTTTGCCATCGCGCCCGTAAATCGCGTCCAGGACGAGAGCGCAGTCTTCCACTGTTCGACAAATCGGCCCCAGCTTGTCCATGCTCCAGGACAGCGCCATCGCGCCGGTGCGCGGCACCAGACCGAACGACGGCCGCAGTCCCGTGCATCCGCAACGCGTCGATGGAGAAGAAATCGAACCAAGTGTCTCTGAACCGATGCTGAAGGCCACGCATCCCGCCGCCGTCGCCGAGGCAGGACCCGCGGAAGAGCCGCTCGATCCTTGGCTCGGGTTCCAGGGATTCCGCGTCACGCCGCCGAACCACACATCGCCCTGTGCCAGCGCGCCGAGTGTCAGTTTTGCGACGAGTACCGCGCCCGCTTCGTCCAGACGTTTTACGACCGTTGCGTCTTCATCCATCATTTGGTTTTCGAATCCGCCAGCGCCCCACGTGGTCCGATAGCCCTTCACCGCCAGCAAATCCTTGGCGCCCCACGGCAAACCGTGCAGCGGCCCGCGGTATTTTCCCGCGGCAATTTCCGCGTCTGCCTTCTTGGCCTGCACGAGCGCGCGTTCTTCCGTCAGTGTCACGACGAACTTCAGAGTGGGGTCATACTTCTTCAACCGTCCCAGATACATCTCGGTCAGCGCGAGGGAGGAGATTTTTTTCGTTCGAATCAGCTCACCTAAGTCGCGTGCGCTCGCGAATGCCAAATCATCAAGAGTCTTCGGGGCACCCGCGGTGGCGGAACTTACGGCTTTGGAAATCCTCATCGGCTTGCGCTCGGTCTCGTATTTCATCCCCGGAAGCACGGGATCAAAAATCAGCGCCGGGTCAACAGAATTGGGAATGTGCAACTTGTAGATCTCTTCGTAGCCGTTGGCATGGTCGTTCAGGTTTTCAAGCATCATCTCTTTGTATTCCTCGGAAATCGGTACGTCAGCGATGGCCGCGGCATTTTCAATCATTTCTTTCGTAATTCTCTTCGCCGCCTGCGCCTGTGCTTGCGCCCATAACACTCCCGGAAAAAGTGTTCCGGCCAGACCCATTCCCGAACACGTCTTCATGAAATCTCGCCGATCCAGCATTTTTATCCTCCCTATTGGGCAATCCCACAGGCGCGCGCGTAAGATATCACAGCACACCTTGTGCCCAGTCGCGGCTTTCTGTGTTCCCGAAACTGCGAGAAACTCAAGTTGCGCGGATGGCTCTCGTTTCTCTTTTCCGGACGAAACCAAGTGTTATACGATGCCCGCACCCTGAAAGGAGCCTCCATGGCGCGCTTCGCAAAATACTTTGTTCTCCTGTCTGTGTTACTTCTGACGTTCTCCATCCGGTATCTGCAAACGACGATGGCCGGCAGTCCCACCGCCGAAGAGAAGGAAGTTGTACTCAAGGCGGCGGACATCACTCCAAAAATCTTCCCCGAACGCGTTTTCTTCCGCGGACAGAGTGCGCCGGTGCAGTTCCGCAACAGCGGTGGCGTGCACTTTGCTGACGATCTCTATGTTCTTGCAGGAATGGTTGATAGCTCTGGCTACTCCACGGCCATCAAGGAGAAATACCAGGCCTATCTGCTCAGCGAAGTTACGCTTGAAATCGGCGGGCAAGCCTTGAAGCCCGGGGCCTACGGCATCGGTTTCATCAACGGCGGGAAGTTTGTCGTGATGGACCTCGGTGCCAATGACGTTTTGCAGGCATCTTCTCAGAAAGACACGGAAATGAAGCGCCCCGTGCCGCTGCAAGTGGTTCCCTCGGCAAACGCAGGAAGCTACCGGCTCTACGCTGGGCGCGATTACGTGGAGTTTCGTCGCACCCACTAGGTCGAATCTTCGTCTGTGAAAGGAAAAGACCCGGGCTGACCTTAAAATTCGCCCCGGGTCTTTCGTTGTTCGATGTTGTCTTGGTGGAGGCGAAACGCCGTACTGCCGCGACTTAGTCCTTGTCGAACTTGAGGCAGAGTTCCAGTTGTCGGATTGCTTCATCGGTCGCGTGGATAGCCTCCACGCGATGACCGCCAAAGTCATGCGCGGCATGCTCCATGTGTTCTTTGGCCCGGCGCAGCGCCCCGAGTGCTTCGCGGATTTCTGGATGCCGTTCCGCCGGGGCCGCGGTCGGCGTCGCGGGCAGCGCGTTCGCCGCAGGGTTTGCGGGAACGCTGGCCTTGTTCGGCGCGGCTGGCGCCGCGGCAATGAAGGCAAACGCGAGGATCAGAGACGCCACTACGAGCAAACCAGCAATTCTAATTTTCATGGTGCACTCCTTTCGTCCGAATTCCGGCTCGGACTGCCGAATCGCGCCTCTTTCTCCATCTGCATGCCCGCCGCTCATTCCCTCGGTACTGTGCATTCGGCATACACGCCGCAGAGGCGTCCTTGAGACTTCCCAGTTATCGTGCGACCTGACCTCCTTCCCTTTTAGGCCATCTTGATGGCGATGAGTAGAGAATTTTCATTCCATGCTACCGATGAGGGAACAGCCGTTTTTCCGTCGCTGATTCCCTCTCTTTGCCCAAACGCGAGGACTTAATCCTAAACTCTGGAGCGAGATGATCGCGGAAGCGAAAGGCGAAACTAGGAGCGGCTTCCAATCCTGACCGGCGGCTTACCCCTAATTTGCTTTGCAACCAGGCCAGGGCACGTCATAGCATGGGGCCCACTGTTTCCCTCATTGCTGACCGGAGGAAATCGTTCATGCACATGCATAGCTTGAATTGGCTTGCGATCCTGGTAGCTGGCATATCCACGATGGTTGTCGGCTTTTTGTGGTACTCGCCCCTGCTGTTCGCGAAAGCCTGGATGCGCGAGATGGGCTACGACCCGAACGACAAGGCCCACATGGAGGAAATGAAGAAAACCGCTGGCCCGGCTTATGGCGGCTCCTTCGTTGCTAGCCTGCTTTCCGCCTTCACCTTGGCTTTGATCCTCCATGGGCTGCGGGCGGAAGACCTCCACATGGGCCTGATGCTTGGGTTCCACGTTTGGCTCGGATTCGTGGCTACCGTCCAATTCACCGGCGCGCTGTTCGCCAGGCAAAGCATGAAGCTCTTTGCCATCAACACCGGCTACCAACTCGTTTGTTATCTCGTTATGGCCGTGATCCTGACGGTCTGGCGGTAGCCGCGTGGCAATATATTATCTAACCATGGGAATCCCCTTATCAATTGGACGGATGCGCTAGCCGGGGACAGGGCGCTTGGGTAAGCCTAGCTCGAACAAAGGCCTGCCCGTGTACCGCCGCTGACGCTCCGTCCAGCTTTCTCTTTGGCTTATCGTACGCCTTGGAACCCGGGTCCTCCCTCAAACTCGGAACCCAACTCATTGAACACTCTGCAACCCGAATTCTGTAGTACCCAATAAGGTACATACGGCTAAATCCATTTGAAATAGAGGGGATAGCCCCAGATGATGGTACCAAGTAGTGGTACCTATAGAACTCAAGGAGGGGGATATGCGGAGCTTACTCATGGTGGGGGCTTTACTATTCGCCGTTGCTGGTTCGGCAATGGCTCAGGACTATCCTAAGGGCGAAGTAGCCGGGAATTATACGTACGTCCGCATCAATCCGGGTGGTGGTGTGCCCCATTTCGACTGTCACGGCGGCGGCGGATCCGCCGCCTGGAGTCTGAATCACTACCTCGGCGTCGTTGGCGAATTTAGCGGGTGCAAGGTGACAGGACTCCCATCCGGCGTCAGCGGCCATACCTTTACGTACCTCTTCGGGCCGCGATTGACCTACCGCGCCCATGGCCGCCTCGAACCCTTTGGTGAGGCTCTATTTGGCGGGGCGCATGCATCCTTAAGTGGTGGTGGGTCCACCATCAGTGATAACGCCTTTGCGATGGCCCTTGGCGGCGGAGCCGACTACAAGTGGAAGCCAAGCGTCGCCATCAGGTTCATCCAGGCTGACTACCTTTACACCCGGTCCAACGGCACGAGCGAGAATGACTTCCGCCTCCAGGCCGGCGTCGTTTTCCGTTTCGGCGGCCGATAACTTCCAGGCTAAGGCTGGGCTCCGGCTTCAAAAGCGGAGCCCTTCCTCTCGTCTTCTTCCTAGATTCTCCCATTCTCACCTTCCGTGCTTCACGCAACGCAACTTCTGGGGGCTTACTGGATAGAATCAGAAACCAGATCTAAGCCCGAAGAAGCCGCTTGCAACAATCCGAGCCGGCATGGAGAATGTCCCACCAACGACACTTGCCCTCCGTAATGGACAACAAGAGCCGCACAGGTTCGCCTACCGCAAAGCGAGTGGTGGTCCTGCTGGCTCTGGCCGCACTGATCAACTACATAGATCGCGGCAACCTCTCCATCGCGGCGTCATTGCTGAAAGACGAACTCAATCTGTCCGCGTCGCAACTCGGCATTCTGTTGTCCTCCTTTTTCTGGACCTACTCTCTTTTCCTCCCGGTTTCCGGCTGGCTGGCGGACCGCTTTGATGCTAAATGGGTGATGGCCGTTGGTTTTTTCATTTGGTCCGGCGCAACGGCTGTCACCGGCGGCTTGCACGCGTTCTCCGCCTTGCTTGCGGCTCGGCTTATGCTGGGGATCGGCGAGTCGGCCGCCTATCCCTGCTACGCGAGGACGCTTCTGCGGCATGTCCCAGAAGTGGGCCGGGGGTTCGCAAACGCGCTCATTGCTGCCGGAGTTGGATTCGGACCCGCCCTGGGCACATTTTTTGGGGGCATGCTCATGGCGCGATACGGATGGCGCCCTTTCTTCATCGTTCTGGGCCTGGTCAGCATGGCGTGGCTGATTCCCTGGTTCCGCTGGATACCGCGATGCGAGACAGCGATTTCGCACATAGAGAAGGGTGGCCCCGGATTTCTCGAACTCCTGAAACAACGTTCAATGTGGGGAACCTGCGGCGGCCTGTTTGGCGCAAACTATGTGCTGTACTTCGAAATTACCTGGCTGCCGTACTACTTGGTGCGGGAGCGCCACCTTTCCCTGGGCACCATGGCAAAAATTGGCGGCCTGGGGTACTTGTGCTACTCGGCGGGCGCGGCGATCTTCGGCTGGATTTCCGACCGGTGGATCGCCGCCGGCGGAACGCCCACGCTCGTTCGCAAAACGATTGCAGGCATTGGCGCGGGGACTGCCGGACTGCTCCTTCTTGGCTGCGCCCTGGCCAGCCCCACGATTTCCGTGATTCTGCTGCTGCTTGCCTTCGTGGCCGGCGGCATGTGCGGCTCCAATATCTGGGCCATAACCCAAACGCTTGCCGGACCCAGAATGGCCGGCCGCTGGACGGGTTTCCAGAATTTTCTCGGAAACCTGGCGGGCATCATCGCCCCGGCGGTGACCGGATTCGTCGTTGATTACACCGGACGCTTCTTCGCGGCTTTCGTGATCATGGCGGTTGTCGCAATGCTCGCTGCTCTCTCCTACTTCTTTATAATCGGCCCGGTGAAGGAAATCGCCTGGGAAGGATGACCGGCGAATCGGGTCGCCAAGCGCATCGTTTCCTTCATTGAGGCCACCGCTCCCTTTGTCTTAGAATCCCAGTTCATGGATGTCGAATGGCTGCGCAAAATCTGTCTAGCGTTTCCGGGCGCCACGGAACAGATCCAGTGGGGCAACGACTTGCTCTTTAAAGTCGGCGGCAAAATGTTCGCGATAACGCCGTTGGAACCGGCTCCGGTCTGTCTTTCCTTCAAAGCGTCGCCCGAGAATTTTGCCGAGCTTACGGAGCGCGTGGACATTATCCCTGCGCCTTACCTGGCTCGCGCTCAATGGGTCGCGCTCCAAACCAGAGATGCTTTGCCGGCAGACGAACTCGCGCGTCTGCTACGCCAATCCTATGACATGGTTTTCGCAAAGCTTCCAAAGAAAGCTCGCGATGCCGTCTCCAACTCAAAGATAGCGGCGCCAAAGGCTCGAAGCAAAAAGCCCGCGAAGAAGAAACGCGGGCGTAGCCGCTGACCTTGGGAAAAGTTATACTGCGCTGAGTCTTCGCGTGTTCGAATCAGAAAAGTATTCCGCCGAGGTGTTCCATGCTAGTTCGTCTATCGTTTCTCCTTGTTTCCGTGATGTTTCTCACTTCAGCGTTGCTCCGGGTCGCGAAGCCGGGGCCGCCCGCGGGCGGTCTGCTGCTCGTTGCTAACCAAAAAGAGCACACGTTGCTCTTGGTCGATCCCGACAATCGCCGCGAACTGGCAAAAATCGTTGTCGGAGTGAACGGCCATGAAGTCATGGCGTCGAGGGACGGCCGCTTCGCTTACGTTCCGATTTACGGAAACTCCGGCGTCGGAAGGCCTGGGACGGACGGCAGCACCGTTGACGTCATCGATCTGCGGGAACGCAAACTCGCCGCCACCATCGATCTCGGCAAACCGCTCCGCCCACACCGCGCCGAATTCGGGCCCGACGGCCTGCTCTACGTCACCGCCGAGCTTGCCAACGCCGTCGACGTCATCGATCCTTCGACGCGCAAGGTCCTCGCCGAAATTCCCACCGGTGAGCCGCAATCCCACATGCTGGTTCTTTCAAGCGATGGCCGGCGCGGTTACACGGCCAATGTCGGCGCCGGAAGCGTGAGTGTGCTGGATTTGGCAAAGCGCAATCTCATCACCACGATTCCCGTGGCGAAGACCGTCCAGCGCATTTCCATTTCGCCCGATGGCCGTCGCGTCTTTACTCACGATCAGGACGCGCCACGCATCGCCGTCATCGACACGGCCACGAACAAAATCGCCGGTTGGATCGCATTGCCGGACGTGGCCTATGCGTCGGAGTCGACTCCCGATGGGCGCTGGCTGCTGGCGGTCAGTATGGCTGCGAATCGCCTGCATGTCGTTGATTTGCAAACACGGAAGGTAGTTCGTTCGCTCGAGATTCCAGAGAGATCGTCGGAAATCCTGATTCGCCCGGGCGGGGATATCGCCTACGTCAGCGGGACCGGCGCCGGCAAGATCGCGGTCCTCGATCTGCGCTCATGGAAAATGCAGCCGCCGATTGACCTCACTCCCGGCGTGGATGGTCTGGCGTGGGCTACCGCTCCGCAGTAAAAGTTAGGCAACGTGACATCGAGGGTCGTTCGGGTTACCGGGACTCTTCAAGGTTCACGAATTCCACCTCGTAGCGTACCCGCCCCAAATTCAACCGTGCCACTGTCACCGGCAGCTGAAATCTTCGCGGTCCAGCGCTTCCCGGATTGATGAAAGCACTCCATCGCGTTCCGTCTTTCCAGGTTTGTGGGAGTGGCCGCTAACGACGATGCGAAACCCAGCCGCGGTCGGATTCAAATCCAGAGCGTTCACATCGTGCAGGACATAAATCAGGATCGCGCCCGCTTCTGCCACCACCGTTTCCGGTAAAACCTGCCCCCACGGCTCCGTATCCACATTTCCGCGCACTGCTACAACAGGCGCGATCTCTCTTAGTCGTTCCAATATCTCCGGCTTTCCTACGTCCCCGGCATGTACGATCAGGTCCGACTCGCGCAAGGCTTCCACTGCTTCCTTACGCAGCAGGCCATGGGTGTCCGAAATCAGGCCAACGCTCTTCACTCCCATTGGCAGATCGTACTGCGGAATGAGTGGCCTTGCCGCAGGCTGGAGCAGCCCGGCTGGCTCAAGAGGAACTTCGCGAGCAGTATTACGACGCGACGCACCTAGTTTTCAGGCGGAGACTTTGTTTGGAAGCATCCGGCGCAGTGGCTTGGCGCCAGGGATCGGAAACTGCATGTGCCAGAAATTCGTTTCGGGCGAGTTAAATTCCACTCCCACGTATTGCTTGCCGTCGCGGGCCCGGTGGATGGAGACGACCCGGCATTCCATCGACTGAGAGGTGTGATCATTCATCAGAATCAGTGTTTGTCCCACCAATACAATCTCTTCCAGATGAAACAGGGCGCCGTGCCGGTTCACCGACTGCGAATTCGTTTGGGCGCTGAACTTCTCGCCTGAATCCATTTTCCCCTGGACGGTCAACGGCACCGTTAGCGCCACTCGCAACGTTCGGCGGCGTTCTTTGCAACGGAAGTGAAGCAGGGACATTTCGGCCAAGACCTCGAATCTAATTTAGGAATGCACGCTTACGACTAACTTCAATCGACGGGTGTCCGCTTACAGTGTCGTGTCAGCAGGGTGCTAAACCGACAGAACAAAAGAAGAGAAGTGACTAGCACGAACCTTGCCCACACAGCCTCATACTGCCCGCATGCTTCCTCGAAAACAATGGCAGAACGGTACCACAAAAACGCATTCTAAAACAGTACCCTCGTACTTCCCCAAGTTCACTCCCAGAAGCAACGCAAATAGAGCTTTTTGCTATCCCGGGACAGAAGGAAACCATGGGGCATAATTGAAGAACCGACTCGGCTTACCATGCCGTTCCGGTCAATGCCCTCTATCTCTCGCTTTATCATATACATCCGCGGGACTCGGCACCGCCGTATTCTGGCTCTCTGCCGTACAACCTGTCCCTTAGTGTCCCGACTGGCGCGATCGTTTCACTTTGTTCGGGCTTTGGAGCGCCTTTTTCTGGCCGCCTCCACCGAGGGGTTTCCCAAAAGCCTCACGAGGAGCAGCGGGTTCACCCGCGCCCGTTCCACGGTCAGTCCCCAGTGAAGATGCGGCCCCGTGACGCGTCCCGTGGCCCCGACTTTTCCAAGCATCGCCCCGGTCTCCAGAGACTCGTCGGCCTTTACGTCGATCTCGGAAAGGTGTCCGTAGAACGTGTAGATCCCGAGTCCATGATCCACCACTACCGTATTTCCGGAAAAAAACAACTCCTCCGCCAGCGCGACGCGGCCGCGTTGGGCGGCATGCACGGGAGTTCCCGTGGTGCCCGGCAAATCCATGCCGCCATGCGGCGATCCGGGATTCCCATTCAGAATCCGCCTCTTTCCAAAATTCGAGCCTGTCGTCACCCCATCCAGCGGTATTCGAAACGGACCATCCCACAACCGCTCCAGCGTCACGCGGTCGAAAATATCGCGCAACTTCTGCCGCTCCTCGTTCGCGCGCTTGACCTGTTCCGGGCTGGGCTCCACGAACTGTTTCTCTACCTGCAATTTCTCCGTGGCAAACTGGCCTTTCTGCACCGCTACCATCACGCTGCAGCTAATCCTCTCCCCGCCTGCCGTTTGCCCTGCTACCTTCAATTCGTATTTGCCCGGCGCCTTTTCGAGGTCAACTCCCAGCAACCCTCTGCGCTGGCCCTGATCTGTGCCTTCCTGCCACAATGGGACAATCCTCTCGTTCCACTCCCCTTGCACTTCCGCCAGTGGCTTTGCGCTCCTCAATTCAATCAGCAGCAAACTTCCCTGGCTTGCCTCCGGCGCGCTCAGGCGCAACGTCGTTCCTGCAGTGCACGCCCGCGCGTCTTTCGCGATCGCTCCTGGTGGAGGCAAAGTGGCGACTGCCGCCAGAATCACCAGCGCAAGCCCCATGCGCCTCTTTCGAACAATCGTCCAGTCTTGCAAGATCATTTCTGCTGCCGCATCGCCGCCACGCGCGCCTCCACTTTTGCGAAATGCTCGCGCGCGATCTTTGATCCCATGATCGTTTTTTCAATGTTCAGAAATAATTCGGGATTCTTCATCTTCTCGCGAATCTCCGGCAAGAACGGGCGCACCTTTGCGAATATGAAATACATTTCGCCGCAAAAGGAAACTTGAAAGAAAAGTTTCTCACTCAGCACACCATTCAGGACAAACGACACGGCGATTCCCCAGTAGCCGCCCACCTGTCTCAGCCAGTTGTTCTCTTCCGATCCCATGGCGGACGCTACTTTCACGAAATCGTCCGCATTCTTCGGCCAAAACGTCGCCACCCACCAGTGGCGCGCTTTGCGCATTTCCGCTTCGCGCCTCAGGTCGTAAAGTTCCAGTATCAGCCTGGCATCATCAATCGTCGGTTTTCTGGGCATCGCTTCCTCCAGGAAGTTAAGGCGCCTCGATTTTACATTGCTCGCGCGGGGTAGCGCTCCCGATTTCTGTCCTTCCTTCTCGGCTATTTCCATCCGCCATTCGAACGCACACCCCACTGACGTCTTCGGGCTAGCTCTTGCTGCTTCATGCCTTCCAACTGTCCGGCAACGCGACACCTTCATCCCGCCATCGGACGTTGGCAACCCGCCCGGACCTGGCCCTCCTACCGCAAGTCTTTTTGATTCTGTAATTTCCGCTCTTTCGGCTTAAGGCATGTGGATTGCCGGCATTACGTTGGGATTATTGTGCCCTGCACTTCCGAATACGTCCATCCAGGAGGCTTCCATGAAAAAGATAGATCGCATGCGTGAGAGGGTTACTATCCTCCCCACTTCCACTTACCTTTCGAAAATGCATGACGCCGGCTGGACTCTCGTTGCCCTCGAATGGGAGCGCGAAGTGGAAACGTCATCGGCTCCGGAGCCAGAGCAGCTTCCCGCCGCCTCCGAGGAAATCCCCTTCGGCCTGCGCATCGGTTCCGATTGCCTTCACCTCGAAGATGACCCGCTCGAAATGCAAACCCTCCGCTTCCTCGCCGAAATGATTGTCCAGGACATTTCTTTCACCAGCATGGCCGACGCGCTCAATGTCCGCGAATATCGCACCCGCGACGGCCACCCTTGGAATGCCGCCGCCGTCTTCAAACTCACTCCCCGTCTCATCGAAGTCGCCCCGCGCATCCTCTCAGGCGCCGAATGGGAATCCCGCAAGAAACAATTATCCCGCGTCACCTGGAACTCTTAACCAATCGCGCCTCTTCCAAAACGGCTGCAAATCCACTGTGATATTGTGTCGAAGCATGTCGACACGGATTCAAGTTCCTTCAAGAAATGGAAATTTTGTCGCCCGCCACCCAGCCGTCACGTACTTTGTACTGACGTTCGCGGTCTCCTGGCTGGGTGCCTTCGCCGTGGCTGCTCCGCATCTCCTGCGCGGCGAAGCCATACCAAAATTTGCCGGCCTGATGATGTTTCCCGCGATGCTTCTCGGCCCCAGCGGCGTCGGCATTCTCTTGACCTGGTTTATCGACGGAGGCATCGGTCTGCGTGATCTGTTTTCTCGGATGCGTCGCGTTCGCGTTTCCCCGCGCTGGTTCGCGCCGCTTCTCATTCCCCCGGTCCTCGTCCTGACCGTTCTCTTCATCATGAAAACATTCGTCTCGCCGGTTTTTGCGCCCAACCGTTTCTTAATCGGCGCCGGATTCGGTTTTGTCGCCGGCTTTTTTGAAGAAATCGGCTGGATGGGCTACGCGTTTCCCAAAATGCGCCGCGCGGGCAACGCCCTAGCTCCGGCAATCCTGCTCGGCCTGCTCTGGGGAGCTTGGCACATCCCCGTCATCGATTACCTGGGAACCTCCACTCCCCACGGTGCTTACTGGTTCCCCTTTTTCCTTGCGTTCACCGCAGCCTTGACCGCCATGCGCGTGCTGATCGCATGGATTTACTCCAACACGAAAAGTGTCTTGCTCGCCCAACTTCTCCACGCCAGCTCCACGGGCTCACTCGTCATCTTCAGCCCTCCTGGCGTAACCGCCGCGCAAGAGGCGCTGTGGTACGGCGTCTACGCAGTCGTGTTGTGGCTCGTCGTCGCCATCGGCGTCGCTATTTTTGGCAAGCGCCTAACGCTGCAAAGCGGCCAGCCTTCTTCAGGCGGGTAAAGCACCCTTGCGTGCCAAAGACGCGCTGAACTTCTCTTCCCAGCGAATTCGCCCCGTCATTTGCATCACCACGAACAGCGTGATGATCGTGCCAATCGTCACCGTCAATCCCGTGAACCCTTCAAAGAAAAACGCGTACGAAAACAGCACCAGGTAGATCAGTTGCGTCAGCCCCGCCTCCACCACGGCGAACCGCAAACCCACCACCAGTCGCAAGTAGCTGACCACCAGCACCACAGAAACGATCGAGGAAATCAGGAATGCCGCATGAATCGAAATATGATCCGCCAGATACGCCAGCAGCAGGTGAAACGCAAAGAACGCGCACGCCAGGAAAAAATAGTTCATCGGGTGCAGATCGTTGCCGCGCAGCGCGGACAGGATGAACACCAGGAAGAAAAAGAAGAACAACGACACAGGCGCGAAATAGCTGATTCGCCCCGCCAGCGGCCCTGGCTGCAACTTCTGCGGCATCTTCAACGCGATGTCGAACCCGGACACCAGATTCTGATAGTTCCACTCCAGCTCCCAGCCGTTTGCCGTCTGCCGTTTTTCCGTCGGTGAAAGTGAATTGTCCGGGAAATCGAAACCGGAAAAGTTCGTTTTCACCAGCAAGTGGAAGTCGCGGGCCTGTGAAATTTCCTTGCCGTCCGTATTGTCGCGCCCAGCCGAACCGTCTGTGTTCGCGCGCGAGAAGGTGTATCGCCAGCTGTCCAGCCCCTGCGAGCGATAAGCTGCATGCAGCTCGGACTTCGCGCCCGCCGCCATCCGGGTCCGCGCCACGGCTTGCGATCCGCTGAGCGTGACCGCCAGCGGCTTGTCATCCAGAAGCAGTTGCACGTTGTCGTACACCGCTTGCTGCGCCGGAAACGGCAGCTGAATCACAAACTCTTCCTCCCGCGCTGTAGGATTCTGAAACGTATAAACCCCGTCGAAGTCCACTGTATACGTGCTGAACCACAGCAGCCCTTTTTGCCGGTAATCGATGTGCAAGCCTGCTTTAACTCGGCTCGCGTCAATCTTCACCAGGTCCGAGCGAAGGTAGCTTTCCGTCCGCGTGGTCTTCTTTCCCTTCTCCTCCACTTCGACTGTCTTTTCTTCTTTCCATTCCCGCGCGATCGCCGGCGGCGCCTGCGCTTGCGGCGCTCCCCACGTCGATGCCACTCGCCCTGACAGCCCGGACTCTGCGTTATACGTCCTGTAGAAAATGGTGGACCCCAGAATGGCCCACGCTACTGCTGTGCACCCAAAGATGAAAGCAATCGCCGCAATCCGCTTGAACATGGTGGTTTGTGCCCCGACTCTCTCCGCCGCTACGCCAATCTACCTCGTACAGTTGGCATTGTCAAGTACTTTTCATTGCAAAGTGCGGATAGTGTGAAGAGGTGTGTTCTGCTCTTCCATTCCTTGTGGCGCTGCCTCTTGGCTGTGCTCCTTCCCGCCACCCAAATTCTCCGTGTAAAATACTCGTGAGCAAAGACCATGAAAACCAGAATCATGTACATCGAGCAAAAAGCCGACGGAGTGAATGGCCCCGCCAGAATTGGCCGAGTAACCTTCTCAAAATCCGGCCGCTCCCTCTACTACCGCGGTCGACGGTTTCAGGCTCTACGTGGAGGCTTCAAAGCAAACTACTTCGACGTCGAATCCCGCGCCGAGTATTGGATCAGTGGGTGCAAGAAACGGGGCGGCGACCGGCTCTACCCTGGCTTAATCGAAATCGATCCCAACGTTCGAGAGGAATACTGGAAAGAAATTCGTGCCCTGCCCCAAAACATCGATCAACCCACCATCAAATGCTCCGGAAAGTACGGCGGCAAATGAAAGCAGCGCTGGCCTAGGCGCTGGTTTCCGCAAACTACACTTTTCAGGACGCGATTTTTGCTTCTTCAGAATCCCCAAACCGCATCCTTTCAACACCTTCCGTAATCATTCGAATTACACACTAAATAAACATTGACAGCCAGTACCTTTTGTGTTACACTCTTTTCGTTGGCATCGTGGCGGAGAAAGGAGCGCCTTCCTTTGTACCTCTCCTTCCTCACCGCCTGCCGCTCGGCCATCGCTGTCCATTCCCCTCCGCTTCGACGTTTGGGCGTCCAGATCGAAGCTCGACTGGGGTTGCGGGGTGGAGATCCCGACTTGGTCGGGACGTGTCGGGCGCGTACTCCCTATCCACCATCTACTTGCCCAACTAAACCCTTTAGATGCAACACTTGCGGGTCTCCCCCGTAACTGTAGCAAACAAAAGACTTACGAATCCAGCTAAGCGCTTTAGATGCAGCACTTACAGAAAACAGGGGGGAGGGGGCCAGTTATTGTTAACCAGATTTCCGATGCCTCTTCGACGCGGTGACGTTGGACGTTCAGATCGAAGCTCAATTGGGGTTGCGGGGCGGAGATCCCGACCTGGTCGGGACGTGGAGACGTTCCATTTCCCGCTCTGCTATTCTGCTCGTCATGGGCAGGACTCGGCCCCTGCCTCGACCGTGCCTGCCCTGCCACGGCGCTCCATGCAGTCCCTTCGACTAAACCCCATCCTCAACACGGACTCCTACAAGCTCACTCACTGGTGGCAATATCCACCGGACACGCGCCACATCTATTCCTACCTCGAGTCGCGCGGCGGCATGTTTGAAGAAACGATGCTCGCCATGCTCCAGTACATCATCAAATCCAGTTTCGCCGGACAGGTTTTCACCCTCGACGACGTCGAAGAGGCGCGCCGCATCGCCCGAGCGCACTTCTCCGGGCATCCCAAAACATTCAACTACGAGGGCTTCAAATCTCTCTATGCAAAACACGGCGGCCGCCTCCCGCTCCGCATCCGCGCGGTCAAGGAAGGCACCGTCGTCAAAACTCACAACGCCCTTATCACCATCGAAAACACCGATCCGGAGTTCTACTGGCTCACCAACTGGGCGGAAACCCTTCTCGTCCAGGTCTGGTATCCCATCACCGTGGCCACTCTGTCTCGTGCTATCAAGCAAATCATCGGCAAAGCCCTGGTCCGCACCGGCGATCCTTCGCTTCTTCCCTTCAAGCTCCACGACTTCGGATTCCGCGGCGTCTCTTCCAAGGAATCCGCCGCCATTGGCGGCGCCGCGCATCTCCTGAATTTTCTCGGCACGGACACACTCGCCGCGATTCAACTTCTGAATCAGTTTTATTCGGCCGATCTCACGGCGCAGAACCCGCTCGATTGCGCCGCTTACAGCATCCCCGCTTCCGAGCACTCCACCATTACCGCTTGGGGCGAAGCGCACGAGCTGGAAGCCTACGCCAACATCCTCGAAAACTGTCCCGAAGGACTCGTCGCCTGCGTCAGCGATTCCTACGACATCTACAACGCGGTCCGCAATCTCTGGGGCGGCGCGCTGCGCGACAGGGTTCTTCAAAGAAAAGGCACGCTGGTGATCCGCCCGGATTCCGGAGAAGCCGTCACAGTCCTCGAGGAACTCTTCAAAATTGTCAGCGAGAAATTCGGCTACGAAGTAAACCGCAAAGGCTGGAAGACCACCGTTCCGTGCGTGCGCTTCATCCAGGGCGATGGCGTCAATTTCTACACGATTCAAAACATTACCGCGCAGCTCACCCGCAGAGGCTGGTCGCAGGACATCTGGAGCTACGGCATGGGTGGCGCGCTGCTGCAGCAAATCAACCGCGATACGCTCAAGTTTGCGTTAAAATGTTCCGCTATCGACCGCAACGGCCAATGGCACAACGTTTACAAAAACCCCAAAACTGATCCGTCGAAAGCCAGCAAGGGTGGCCGCTTCAACCTCATCCAAAACGGCAAGGATTTCGCCACCGTGGAAGTCGTTGAAGGCGCTCCGGTCCCGGCAAACAATGCTCTCGAAACCATCCTCGAAGACGGGAAGCTCCTGCGCGATCAGACTCTTGCCGAAGTTCGCGCCATCGCCTCCTCCTACGACACCTACAATGACGCCCCTTGATCAATTCCCCGAAAACGTAGCGCCGGGCTTGAGCCCGGCAGCATTTTGGCGTGGGTGCGTATTGCAAAGAATTTATTCAGCTGCCGCGCAGCTTGAAACGCTGGATTTTCCCCGTCACGGTCTTTGGCAGTTCGCGGCAAAACCGCACTTCACGCGGCACTTTGTACGATACGAGCCGCGCTTTGACGTGCTCGCAAATTTCCGTCGCCAGCTCTTCCGAGCCCTGCACATTCCCGCGCAGCACGACATGCGCCACAGAATACGACAGCCCTCGCTCATCGGTCGCGCCGACGACGGCGGCTTCGGCAACGTGCGGATGCCCCAGAAGCGCGTTTTCAACCTCCATTGGGGAAACCCACATGCCCGCGACTTTCAGCATGTCGTCCGCGCGCCCGCAGTAGTGGTAGTAGCCGTCGGGATCACAAAAGAATTTGTCGCCGGTCACCACCCACTCTCCGCGTTTCGTGCGCGCCGTCAATTCGGGAATGCGCCAATACTCCGCAAAAGCGCTATCGCCGCGCACCCAGAGATTGCCGATCTCTCCGTCACGCACCGATTCTCCAATGTCATCCACAATTTTGACTTCGTAACCCGGCACGGGAAATCCGCAACTGCCCGGCTTGCATTTCCCGGGACGGCTGGAAATAAACATGTGCAGCATTTCCGTCGATCCGATTCCATCCAGGATCTCGAGCCCGAACCGTTTTCTCCAGCGCTCAAAAACCTCAACGGGGAGCGCTTCACCGGCAGAAACGCACTGCCGCACGGAAGAAAAATCCGCGTCGCAATTCTTCTCTTCCGCTTCGCGCAGAATCGCCGCGTAAAATGTGGGGACAGCGAAGAAAATGGTTGGCCGGCGGCGTTTCATCAGCTCGATCACGCGATCCACCTTCGTGCGTTCTGGATTCAAGACTGTACATGCGCCGGCAGACAGCGGAAAATACATTCCGTTTCCCAGGCCATAGGCAAAAAACAATTTCGACACGGAGAACGTGACGTCCTCCTCGCGGAGATCGAGCACGCCGCGCGCGAAACCCTGGCTCGTCACCAGCATGTCAGCATGGCGATGCACCGCAGCCTTCGGCGTCCCGCCGCTTCCCGACGTGTAAAGCATGAAAGCGGGATCGCCCGGCAAAGTGTCCGCCGCCGCGAGTTGTTCACTCGCTGTCGCGATCCATTCGTTCCACTTTGCGCACGATACGCCGTGCAGATTTATTTTTCCCTCGCCTACGACGACAATCGGCACCTGCGGGAGCACGCTCGATGCCGGCAAGAACTCCGCGAGCGCTTCGGAATGAATAATCGCGGCGCGCGGCTCGCTATTTTCGAGGTAATGAATGTAGTCGGAAGATCGTGCGAAGGGATTCACGGGAACCGCGACGGCGCCGATTTTCGCCGCACCGAAAAATGTGGCGATGAACTCCGCCGAATCCGGCAGCACAATCACAACGCGGTCGCCACGGGAAACACCTAGCGCGCGCAGGGCATTCCCAGCGCGATTCGCGAGCGCGGCCAGTTCTCCGTAACTTACTTCGCGCGGTTCGCCGACAATGGCGATGCGCTCAGGATGCAGCGTGGCCGGCGCATCCAGAAAATGAGCCGCGACATTGAAGGATTGAGGGAATTTCCTGCTCGCCGATTCTTCGGATGAAATCACGCCGAGCCTTCAGTCCACGCCGATGTCTTCGTTCCAAATTTCCGCGTGGTCCGCAACGTACCTTGCAAGCATTTGAATGCATTCTTCGGACCGCAAGTCGATAACTTCGGTGCCGTTCTCACGTAGCCAGTCGATGCCGCCGCGAAAATTTACGGACTCGCCGACAACCACCCTCCCAATGCCAAACTGGCGGATCAGACCGCTGCAATACCAGCAGGGAGCAAGCGTCGTCACCATGATTTTGTCGCGGTAACTTCGCTGCCGGCCCGCTTTGCGAAACGCATCCGTTTCCCCGTGCGCCGAAGGATCGCCGTCCTGCACTCTGCGGTTGTGGCCGCGTCCGAGAAGTTTTCCGTCGCGTCCGAATAGCGCCGCGCCGATGGGAATTCCTCCTTCGCTGAGGCCGAGGCGCGCTTCTTCCACTGCTGTTTTCAGCATGGCGAGATACTTCTCTCGATTTCCTTCTGCGTCCGTGCCCATTTGCTCCCGCTCCTGAGTTCCTTGCCCCATCACTTCATTTGCCTGCACCAGTCACTGGAAACATCCAGCTCAAGAGAAGGTGTGTTGGCCAATAAAGAAGCGCGACTGCTCCAACAAAAATTACGGCAAGATGCACAGGAGCAGGTCCCCAGGAGCGATGAAAGAGCGGATCCTGATACGCATAATTCATATTGAACCCCGAGGGCAAAAACCGCGAAGCAACGAAGAGCGCGGCCGCAATTGCTGCTTGCAGTGCCAGAGCGCGGCGGTCGTATCCTATTTTGCGCATGGCCCAGAGTAGCGCCAGCGGAAGTCCGATGTGAAAGGTCGAAAGCAGCCGCGCCCACAGCGGCACGCGGGCATCCCACATGTACTCCGTCCCGCCGACCAGAAACCGTCCGGTCAGGAGGCGCCAGCCAACATCGATGGACCAAAGGATTCCGGCCGCTAGTGAGCTGACCGCCTGGCTCGATATCAACAAGGAACTTCCCCACCACAATCCCGCGCAGCCGAGGATCACGGCGATATCGCATAAGTGCAGCAGATTGGCCCAACCCCACACGCGTATGTAGGTTGGCAGCCACACAATTGTCCACAGGAGGCCAACCCAGCGCAGCACCGGAAACGCGGTTGTGGCATTGGTCATGCATCATCTCCGCTTGAAGCTTGCGTTGCGGCACAGCCTACCATAGGCGGTGGAATCCTCGCGCCATCGATTGAGTGCGTTCGAATGGACGGAGCCGGAAGAACCTATTTGCCGATCAATGGACACCAAAATGGAGCTTGGTGTCACACGGCTGAATCCCTAACATGCTGCGGCATGACCAGGCGAGCCTCCGGAGATGCGGTAAAAACCGATCAACTAATGGGATGGCTGCGGCAACGCGAGGAAGAGATGGCTGGGCTGCTGGCAGCGCTGGTGGCGATACCGTCAGAGAACCCGCCGGGGAAAAATTATCGCGCGTGCGCGGATCTTCTTGAAAACCAGCTGCGGCAATGTGGTCTCGAATGTGAGCGCCTGGAAGCCGGTGAGTTGAAAAGTAGCAAGGGTGATACTCCCATCTGTCTGGTTGCCAATTACGGACGGGGGGAACGCGTTCTCTACTTTCACGGACATTACGATGTGGTTCCGGCACAGTCGCAGGAGCAATTTCAGCTTTCGCGCAGAGACCATTTTTTGTTTGGCCGTGGTTCCTGCGACATGAAGGGCGGGATT
>Ga0210407_10000330_pt1 | contig 56392 bp, 55 predicted proteins | sample IncBWC27MmetaG_FD_150860 | JGI IMG/M metagenome (GOLD analysis project Ga0210407, IMG submission 150860) | Forest soil microbial communities from Barre Woods Harvard Forest LTER site, Petersham, Massachusetts, United States - Inc-BW-C-27-M | ecosystem: Environmental > Terrestrial > Soil >...
CGGTATCCTGCCAGGACGCTCGATAAGAAGCTGGCACGAGCCGGATCACACACAATCGGTTTGGAGAACGAAGCGCCAAACCATTTACTCGTCAACGAACCATCGTTGTCGACCCAGGGAATCGGTGGCAGTTGCGGCAGATAAGGTCCCCACGGCAGCACTTTCGAAAGCGTCACTCTGCCTGGAAACCGTGCGAGGAAAGCCTTATTCATTCCGCCGTCCCATCCGCTGTAAACCGGCACGGCTGGCACGTTGTCTTTAAGCAATTGCGCGTATTCGAGCTCGTCGGTGTGTTGTTTTTCCAGCGCCTGCCTCGCAATTTTCGGATTCACGACAAAGACGGGGCACTTATCGGTGGGATTGAAGACAAGAGGACTCGGCGAATTTGGGGGAGGTTTCGCATCGAATACGTAGAGGCGATTGCACACATCTACCTTAGGTTCGAGATGCGTCGTCTCGAAGTGATCGTTGCCAATCTTGAGCATTTTCCAGAAGGCGAAATTCGGATTGTTTCGATGCCGCGCCAGATTCGCCGGCGTCATGCGGAACGGATAAGCCTGGACCTGGAATGACGGCTGGCCGCCGAGGAATGAGTCGCGCGCTAGCGAATAGATCTCGCTTATCTGTTCGTCGGTCATGGCATAGCAACCGCTCGACGAGCAGTCGCCGTGGATCATGAGCAAGCTGCCGTCGCGCTTGTTCGCTTTGTCGAAGCTGTTGGGGTAGCCGACGTTGATCGCAAGATAGAAGTTGGAGTTGGGATTCATCAACTCGGGTGTAATTGTATAGAACCCCTCCGGAGCTTGACGGTCGCCCTCCTGCAACTTCGGCCCAAGATCGCCTGACCACCGACAGATCGGATAGAGCTTGAGGATCTGGAAAAGGCCGGTGGTGTCCTGTTTCCAGACCTCGAGCTCCGCCTCTTCCTTGAAAACACGCACAACGATAGGTGAATATTTCGGCATTTTCTTTTGTCGGAGCAGCGAGAGCAGCTCGCGCGGTAGCTCCTTTGTTGCCTTGGTCGGCAACCGATTGCTGTTTTCACCAAGGCACGTGACCGGCGTCAACCCTGCGGTAAAAGCCGCCGTCAGCACAAGCGCACGGAGTACCGTGGCGCGGATCATTGCTGTAACTCCGACGTGGAACCTTTCTTATCTGGATAGCCTGTAGTCGGTGGCTTTCGTAAGGCAAACCCAGATGGGTGCAGGCGCCGACGAAGTTCGAGCTTATCGTCAACCTCAAGACTGCCAAGGCGCTCGGTCTTGCCGCGCCGCTCTCACGCTTGGACGCGCCGACAAGCTGTCGAATAGAGATGCCGTTTGCTGCGGCGCATGAGTCCGTTCACGGCCCTTCGCGACATTTCGCGGCAACGCAATAGTTTAATCGCTTCCGGGCGAAGCGGACATCGGCGGTCGTGTGCCCATAGTGGGCAGCGAAGCGAATGACCCTGAGCTGACATGGGCCAGATCGAAATTCCGCAGTGCGATAGCCTGACAACGGCGGGCATCCTTTGTTGCACACCGACGAAACCAGTCGGGACGTGTCCCGGTTGTGAGAAGTCAGGCGTTTCCTCAAGGTGCCGGAGAGGTCAGTGGCTTACCCTTTTCGACGACGAAAGTCGCAACCGCTTTGACAGGTGACGTACCCTTGTTGATGCCTTCGTGTATTTTGCCCGCCTCCGTTGATTCAAATCAAGGCAATCAGTGAAGTTTTTTTGACGCCCAGGTCATACCTACTGACATGTCCTCGCGAGTAATCAACCGAACGCGATCTCCGTCGCGCTCAACACGCAGCCGGTATCCATCGAACTTGATTTCGTAAAGCCGGTCAGGGCTGCAGGGAACCTAGGTTCCGGTCGTGGGTAAGCAAAACTCAAACAATTGCCAGATTGTGACAAGCGTCAACGACGACCTTCCAACTCTGCGGTAGTGCTGCTGTGGGCTCCCGAAATGCTGACTTGAATTGCCTTTTTGTTCTTCCCCTTTACTGACAAGGCGTTTCAATGCCCAAAAGTATCCGGATCGCGTCAGAGACGGAGGCTGGTAAGGGACAGATGATTAGCTTTGTGCTCGCGATCGGTTCGGTTCGGCAGGTGTGTCGTCTCCAGACGACGTTTCCAACACAGAATCAAGCGTTCAGCTATTTCCACAAGCATCGGAACGCATTCGAGCGCATCGCTCGCGAGAGGCTAGCGCTTGGCGAGATTGAAGACGGTGTGATTCAGCTCACAATGCTTTAGTGCCCAATACATCGTGCGTTCTCGCGGCTCGACCGTCACGGTAAAAGGTTGCATTGACCTTCCCCCCGAACAGTCAGTTGCTCAATTGTGGGAGCGGGCTATGGCGCAGCCTGATGACTTCAACTGATCAAGCAAATTGTCGCCGCCGGCGGTCACAAACACATGATAGGCGAGGAACAAAATTGACGGCTGTTGATTTCGCTGGGATGGAAGAGCCAAGCTTAAGATCGCTTGAACGCGTCTGTCGCGCTCAAGCAGCCCTTACGACGCATGAAGCGACCAAGCGCGCGCTGAAAATGATGGCGGAGGAATATCGGCGGTTGGCCGATCTCCAAGATCATCCTCAGCAGGCCCAGGAACAATGACAACGGCGCGGCGGTTCGTAGGCGGGTCAAACGCGACGGTTAAGCCTGAGCCGTGTGCGGCCTGAGGTTCGTTTCAAGCCCCTCCAGATTGCTTGGTTCGTCGCGACGAGCGTCGCATTTTTCCCGCTGGAGATTAGTTTTCCCATTGACTGAGGCGACGTTGCGCGTCTGCTGAGCCGAGCTGGGCGGCCCTCTGGTACCAGATCCGCGCCAGCGCGGGATCGGGAATGATGTTGCGGACATTCTCCGTTCGGAGCACATCAGGATCATAGGTCCGCGCCAGCATCAGCGCCGCAGTGGGCTCTTGGGCTTCAGCTGCGCGTTCGAGCAACAATCGGGCAGGTGAAATGTCACCTGCCGCGACCAGGATTTTTGCCCGGTTCATGAGTGTTGCGAGTTCGTCGGGATCGAACTTTCTTGCCGGCGGAGCTGCGACTGGCGCTCCAGCGGCCGGAGCGCGGCCTTGTAACGACGCGGTGCGATCGGGTTCCTGTTTCAGCTCCGCCTTGGCTTCAGCGACCTTTCTGCCGGCCGTGCTCGACAGTGCCGCCGTCGTTTCGAAGTCGCGACGTACCGTCGCCAGTTCGCTCGCCAGCGCGGCGCTGTGATCGCGTTCCTGCTGCAGCTCCGCCGCCCTGGCGTCAGCGACTTTTCTGAGCTGCGCCCCTTCGTCGGCGGCCTTGCTCGACAGTGCCGCCGTCGTTTCGAAGTCGCGACGTACCGTCGCCAGTTCGCTCGCCAGCGCGGCGCTGTGATCGCGTTCCTGCTGCAGCTCCGCCGCCTTGGCGTCGGCGACTTTTCTAAGCTGCGCCCCTTCGTCGGCGGCCTTGCTCGACGGTGCCGCCGTCGTTTCGAAGTCGCGACGTACCGTCGCCAGTTCGCTCGCCAGCGCGGCGCTGTGATCGCGTTCCTGCTGCAGCTCCGTCGCCTTGGCGTCAGCGACTTTTCTGAGCTGCGCCCCTTCGTCGGCGGCCTTGCTCGACAGTGCCGCCATCGTTTCGAAGTCGCGACGTACCGTCGCCAGTTCGCTCGCCAGCGCGGCGCTGTGATCGCGTTCCTGCTGCAGCTCCGCCGCATTGGCGTCAGCGACTTTTCTGAGCTGCGCCCCTTCGTCGGCGGCCTTGCTCGACAGTGCCGCCGTCGTTTCGAAGTCGCGACGTACCGTCGCCAGTTCGCTCGCCAGCGCGGCGCTGTGATCGCGTTCCTGCTGCAGCTCCGCCGCCTTGGCGTCAGCGACTTTTCTAAGCTGCGCCACTTCGTAAGTGACCTGGGCGCGGAAATACATGCCGGTGAACGCTGCTGCGACGAGGCTGGCGGCGAGCACGGTAGCTGCAAATCGCCACCGCGCCTGCGAGACGCGCTTGGCTTCGACCAGCGTGGTCTGCGCCCCGACTTCTGCACGAGTCACTGGGTCAGCCGCAACCGAACAAGCCGCTAGGACGTCGCCGGCAGTCGCTCGTTGTTCTGCGGCCCGCCTCAAGAAGAAAGAAAAATCGAGCCCTTGCTGAAGGTGATTCTCCCCCTGGGTTGGATGCCAATGCGTCGGCGTGATGTTGATTGGCTCGCCGTCTTCACCGACCCATCCACCCACCTCGGACGACCAGCGAGCGACATCATAGTTGCCCCTCGCATCTTCCTCGAGGATGACGAATTTTCCGTCCTGCGGTGCGGTCTCAATCATACGGCGCATGAAACGTCCATTCTGACGGTGCACATTTTCTTCTAGGTTCATCTTTCGCATAGACGGGGCCGCCGTGCTGCGTCAGAGCTGCGCCTTGCCGGCTGCTTCAAATGCTCTGCCCGTATCGACAGCGCTGCAGCTCCGGCCTGTACAACGTAAGCAAACAAATCGGATGGCTGCTTTGATACGCATCACACGGGTGCTAAAATGGCCTCGGCCTGCGTCTTGCGATGAGCTGAGTGATGGAGGTTAAACGATCCTTAAGTTGCGATCTTGCCATGTCGGCTTAGGTTGTTGCGTGGTGGTTCTCTCTCCACCTTTTTTAGGTTTTACTCCAAGGGAAACTCCAAAGGAAAGCCCTGCCCGAACGGCGGGGCTCTTTGTTTGTCTTGACGCGAGGTTCGGAAGGAACCTTTGTCGATGTGGCGTGTCTTTATGACCGGACCGCGCGAAATGGTCTTCCCACGCCAGCAGTGCCAGAGCGGATCGCTACCGCCAGTCGCCAGTCGAAGTGGGCCGGTCCACGCGTTAGTGCACTAGAGCGGCGCTGGTAACAGCGCCGTTTCTAATTGACGCGCCGAAGCATTCACCCGTTTTAAAAATGGCCCCGGTGCATCCGCCAGGGCCGTCAAGACCTCTGGGGAGGTTTTCTCCCCGGAATGGTGGCTTGGGATGGGGTTCCCGAGGAATGAAGCGCAATCAATGTCTGCCGCCAGAGGCGAGATTCCGGTACGTCAATCATGATCGGTGGCCATGACGTATCCACGCCGAGCATGCATTCGCGAGCGTGCGACCCCTAGAGCCCGGCCGCCGGGATGGACGCGACGGGACTCTAGCGGCGGTTTTTTTGTGCCCGCCTGACGTTGGTTTTTGGGAACGGCCGTGCGCGTTGCGCGTCGGAGTTGGGCTGAAGCCGGCGACCGATTGACGGCCGGCGCGCAAGCAGACGTTCAGGCTGTGGTTCCGTTTAGCTCGCCTTCCGCTTCCTGACCGCTGCTCTCTTTGCAGTCTTCGTAGTCGCTCTCAAAATGAGTGCTCTCGGCTTTTCAGGGAAAGCAGGCCGTCGCCGAAATCGGGATGATGAATCTCCTGAACCCGATGTCCATCGTGTAGTTGACCGTGCCGGTAACGGAATTGCCGGTATTGGCGGGGCCGCAGGAAGCAGCATTGTTATAAGTGAAGGTGGGTGACACATTCGGTCCTAGATAGCGGCTTTGGGTATAGGCGATGGTCGTCGGAGAGTCCTGGCATATCGTGGTTTTGACGGAAGCGCAGCGCGCGCCGTCTTCCACGGCGAAATGAAGGCTGCCAATGAGAAAAAGCGCAAAGCACAGACCGATGGTGCCGAGAACGACCAGGATGAATACCGGCGCGATGATCGCGAACTCGACCGCCGTGGTGCCTTCCTGGTTTCGGGAGATGGATCTGAGGAGATTGCGCATCGTCAACCCAATCTCATGATGGCCGTTTTCGTGATGGGTGTCGGAAAGGCGGCCGCGACGCTGAGCCTTGCAAATATCGGCTGATAGGTGAACGTCGTCGCGATCGTGATGTAATCGCCAGGCTGCAGCGCTGGCATGCCCGCGGCCGAGCAATCGGCAGGCTTCGAGTTAACACCGCTGACAAATTGCAGCGCGCCGGAAGCATTGACGCAGTAATATCCCTCACTCGGCGAACCGTTCTGCAGCGTGACGGCGGTGCCCAACGAAGTGCTCCGCATCGCCGTCTGCACGGCGGTCAACAGGTTGGCGCAGTTTATCGTGGCCGGCAGCGTGTTGGTGCTGCCGCACGTCTTGAGGGCTGCCTGTGCGGCGACCTCGGTGGCATTCTCCACCTGCATGCGCTGGTAGATGTAGATCGAGACGTCGGTAACGTTCGCAAGCGAGGCAAACAGAAGGACGGAAAAAATGCCGAACTCGACCGCAGCGACGCCACGCCGGTCAGCCCAAACGGCTCTGGTCTTTCGGGCAAGCCGCGACGCAAGCTTTCCCGACAACCAAGTTTTAGATCGTGCTGCGTAACTCATAGGACGAGTGCTACTCCCCCGACCGTGGCCTGCGGAATCTTCAAGCCCGCTCCGCCGCAATTTCCGATGTCGGTCTTCAGAATGCCGGCGGTGCCGCTGATCTGGAAATTGTCCGCGACCATGACCACGCACGACTTGCCGAAATTCGATTTATCGATCGCGCCCTTCAGCGTGATGGTGGCATGGGGTGTGTAAATCAACCCGGTGATAGTCCAGGTCGGGCTGTTGCCCGCCGAAGCAACATCGACGCCGGTGGTCAGGTTCGGGTCTTGAACGATTGCCATGCCCGCCCATGGACCGGTGGTCGGCGGGGTGATGTCGAGCGCGCCTCCAGGTCCGTTGGTGTTGTCGGCCGGCGCGTGGGTGTAGCCGCAACAGTTGCTGCCGGTGAACACGATCGTGAGCGCATCGGTCTGGGTGGCCATCATAAACGTGTTACCATTGAGATCGAGCGAGCCATTTTCAATAATCATTACGGCGGCGCCATTGGGCGTGCTAACAGTTACGTTGCCGGTGAGCATCTGGTCCCCGCAAAAGTAATTATTTCCCGCCGACAGGGTCAGAGTCCCTGAGAGCCGATTGCTTGCGATTATCGAGGAGCTATTGCCGTGGTGAGTTTCCTGCGGGTAATTGCCGTTACACGGGTCGGTGAAGTTCGAAATGTTATTGGAGATTTGGCGCGAATAAGGGTCCTGCGGATTCAGCTTGGATTGATTCGACAGCTGTTTAGCGCCGCAGCCGTTATTGGATGATCCGACCGTAAAGCTGATGCCCAGTCCCAGATTGTGTCCGTTGCAATTGGCCCCTGTATACGACATCGAGTCGCAGCCGTTCATGTTGGCGGTCGGCGCGCCGTTGGTCTGGATAGCCGGGTTCGTGCCGCTGTTCGCGAGCGCCAGCAGGCAGATATCTGCAGGTGAGCCGGCTTTCGCGACCGCGAGCGCGTTCAACTGCTTCTGGAGAGAGCCATTGATGTTGCCATTCCCCTGGAAGCCGACGACCTGGGACATAAGGAGCGGCGTATAGCCGGAAATCGTCACGCTGTAGCAGTTTTGGTCGCCAGTGATGGGGCACGTCGCGGTGTTGCTGACGCCGATCGTGACATTGTTGACGCCATTGACGAAGCCATATTGAGCCGCCACGGCTCTGGCTTCGACGTCATAATTGGGGCCGTTGTTGATCGCAGCCGCAAGCGTCGCCGCGTCGGCCGCGTTTTGCATGCTGCGCGTGATCATATACCAGTTCGAAACCTCGAAGCCGAGGGCCAGGAATCCCACCAGCGGGATTATCAGAATGCCCATCACGATACTCGTCGCGCCACGTTCATCGCCGCGAAGGCGACGCAATTGATTAATGACGGAAGAAGGAATCATCGGCACTTCTCCTGAACGACTGTGACGGGCAATATGGCGCTATTGATACGTCGCGGCCTTCAAGAACTGACTAAGGAATATGATCAAAATCTAATAAAAACGTCCATTTCCGCTCCGGCCGAACATGCTGGGCGCCGGTAAACTTTGCGGAAAGCGGCGGCGATGAATGGCCTGCATAGCGCGAATAAAGGCCTTTGAGTGCATGCGAACTTTGTGAAGGTCAAAGCAATCTTTTCCAGGGCTTTCGTCGATCTAGGCAGCGCAGCGTAAACAGGATCTGGCAAGCCTGACGCCAAAGCGTGGCCTCATAGCGGCTCAGCCGATCGAGGGGGTAAGTTGGCAGGTTGGACAGGCGGATAAAGGAGCGTGTGAGGTCGTCTGATTGATCAGCAGGTTCCGCGGTCGATTCTGAACCAGCCTCCAGATTATCGGTCGGCTCGTCCTCATTGCACCTCGTGTCGCCCTCGGTCGCGACCGCGTCTCGGTACATGTTGTCGATCATGTGCTGCCACTTCTGATGAGCTTGTCGGGTTTGTCGGAATTGCAGCAGGTGCTGGGCCTGGATCTTGAACAGCCCGCTCTCGATTGTCGTGGCGCGCCGGAGCCGCCATAACAGACTCGCCAACCTTAAAACGAGTTCTCTCTCGACCGCTGATTGCGCGTCATAGTCGGCCGTAATGGCCATTTCGAAGGCCGCGTAGTCTTCGGCATCTTCCAGCGCATTGATCACCGTTTCCGCCGTGAGCCCGTGGCGAACGGCGTTTTGTCGCGACCTACTTTTACCCTCGTCGGTGACGGGTCCAGTACTGAGCTGAGCGTTGCGGCGGTTGGCCTCGATTTGCCGGAAGGAGGTCATTCTGCCTCTGGACCAAAAATTGGCTTCGTTTCGTCGTTTTGAGACCGGCCCGCGGCGCCGGCTTCATTGGTAAGGTGTCGTCCATTGATTTCAGCTGGCTGAGCTCTTTCGCCATCAATGTTTGTTGCGGCTGAGGCAAACCCGTGAGTTTTGGTCCAAAGGCGGGCCGCAACGGGCAACGGATTGATAGCCTGCTTTTCCCACCAGGCACGCTCATTGCCCTTCCGGTGCAGTTCACGGTGGTGCAGTCGGCAGATTGGGACGGTGAACCGGTCGCTGACTGTCCGCCCCATCGCCCGTTGCTCAGCGAACTTGACGTGGTGCGGATCCGATGGGGTTCGGCCGCAGATAAGACAGGGCTGAGAGGCCACAAACTTCAGGTGTTCGCGGTCACGCTTGCGCACGGGCTTGCGGATGACCGTGACCGTCTGCTCGGCTGGATCGACCGGTGATGACTGGTTGCCAATCCGATTGACATCCTGATGTTTAGGTGCAGTCAGTCCAAAATCCTCGAGCTGGTTCAGCCTCGCTGTGAAGGCATTCTCGATCGCTTGGGCGTCTGTCTTTGAAAGCTGATTTTTCAGGGACAGGGCATTGTGCGCCCAGCTGGCGAGAACCTCGGTGTCTTCGAGCTGCTCAATCTCCGATAACAGCCGACGACGTAACTGTTCCGAGGCATTTGCCGACAAAGTTGGTGGTCTAGGCCTTTCTGATCGGGCTCGCCTTTGAGGGGTCTGCAAATATGCACTTGCGGCTCCGTTCTCCGGACTCGGCGATACGTTTTGTGAGGCGGGAGGGCCATTTGCCGCCACAAGGTCAGGCGCGTCGAGATCATCCTCGCCGGCAATCCCGACCAGGGTGAACAGGGCATAGCGGCGGGCATAGGTGAGGGCGGCGCCTAACCGATGAGGGGCTGCTGTCTCGCTGACCGGGCAGACCGGCCAGTCCGAGGAGACCCATTCGCCTGACGCGTGGACTAGGGTTGTGGTCAGTCGGATCAACCCGCTGTCGCCGTCGATCGCGGTCGATTGCACCGTTGCGATCTCGTGCTGGCCAAGACACTTGCGGACCAGATCAAGCCCGGAAGACAAAGGCGCATAGCGAAATGTCCGGCTCCCTTCGCGAGGGAAGGGCGAGACAATGGTGGCGGTCAGGGATTTCTCCGGGTTGGCGATCTCGGCCTGCGCCTTGGCGAGCGCCGCCGCCAGTGCCCCGACACTACTGCTGGAGCGCTGCATGAACAGTCTCCTCTGCAAGCAGTTCGAAGCTGATCGCTCCAGACTTTGATCGCTTGGCCCGCAGCCCGTGCCCTGAGGCCTCTTTAGCATCCTCAGGCACAAGCTCCTTCAGCTCCGTCTTGGCGCGGTCATGGTCGAGCGCGGCAGGCCGCGTCAGCCGATAAACGTTTGCAAACTCGGCCCAGGCATTGGAGCCGCTCATATCGACCGTTCTGACCGCCTCAATTCGTGGCCGCGGCTGCTCGATGGCGAACAGGCGAGGGGGCTCGCCGGTCTCCACACAGCGCCAGAACTTCCGTTCTGCGGTCAGCAGCAGATGCTGGTAGAGCGGCTCGGCCGGAATGGTCATTTCCACCCATTTGCCGCCACCGGTGATGATGGAAAGCACCGCCGTCCGTGAGGCGGTGACCCACATGTTATGCTGCAGCTGTGCCATGTGCTTTTCCGCCGCTAGCTCTTCGGAAAAATTCCACGGGAGCATGAACTTCGCTTCAAATACGGCGCCGGTCGCCTCAACCATTCCGTCCAGGGTTGCCGCCAGCCAGCGGTGGACAGCATGAAACACCTGCCGCTGTACCTCAGAGACGACGTGGCCGGTGTTCATCTCGAACCAGTGTCGGTTTAGCGGCTCGGTCGCGCTGCCGAGCTGGACCAGGAGGTCACCGGACAGATCTTCCGGATCGACCTCGCCCCGCTTTTCTTTCCAGAGGCGGACCAGCGCCGCTTCGTCCTGGCCCATGATGATCCGGGCATCCGAGCCGCCGATGAAATGTCGCCGGCTGTCGTCGGCCTTTGCCCCTGCAGTCGATTTCATGTTTTCCTCCAAAGGTGCCAACCGCTGAGTCGATCAGAGCCGTTCCGGCATCATATGATGCTGGCAGCATCACTTGATACCAATCGGAAGTCAACATGAAATATGCGCCGCTTACTGGTCCGCAAATCAGAGCCGGCCGGGCATTAGTACGGTGGCGTGCTCAGGATCTCGCGCGAGAATCTGCGGTTGGTATCGCCACCATCAAGCGCGCCGAACTCGCCGCTGGAGAGACCTCTATGACAGTCGCTAACGATCTCGCGGTCCGCCGCGCTCTCGAAGCCGCCGGCGTTGAGTTCATCGACGCAAACGGCGGGGGACCGGGAGTGCGGCTCACGGGAAAGCCGAAGAAAGATACCCGCAAGAACTAAGGCTTCCGCGGGCGGATGGTTTAGTGCCACTGGGCAGTTGCCACGACCGCACCTCCTAGCTGAGCACCGACCCTATCGAGTCGTTGCTGGCTTGCCGCAACGAGCTCGCGATGACATAGAAATAGAAAATGCACGATCCAATCCCCGCAGGATTCATTACGCTTCCCGAAGCGCTGCAACGAATTGCAGTCCATGTGTCGGAAGCTCATTTGGAGATCGCGAAAGCGGAATTGCAAGAAATTCCCAATCAATCGCCGCAGTCCGTCAGAGCAAAGAGAGCACCGACCGAACAAGTAGCAAGCTCTCGGAATCGGAAGCAGCCGGGCCCGCGACCTCTGGGCCATCCGAGGAAGCATGGCACGACTGGAATAAGCGGAATTTTGCCGTTACCAAACTCCTCGTGGCGCTCCAAACCGATGCGATCTCGGCGATGGTTCGGAATCCCGACTCTGGCGCTCTATTCCGGCTTACGGCGAGTGATTGGCGCTTCGAGCCATTCGGCGAGCAGATTATTCGTGGCGGCGTCATTCCGCTGCACGCCAGCAGAGGACTTGAGCCTCATCGCCAAAGAACGGTTCTCATCGAAACCGTCCGTTTTGAAGCATGGCTAAGTTCGGAAATAAAAACTTGGGGGGAGGCGGACCGAGAAGACCTATGCCGCAAGTGGCTCGCATCGAAAATGCGCTCAAGCCCAACCGATAAGCGGAAGACCAAAGCGCAGTGGTTGAGGGAAGCCAACACAAAACTTGGCGTGTCGCAACGAGAATTTAATCGCGCCTGGTCCGCTGCTATTGAAGAAACCGGCGCGAATTGGGCTTCGCCGGGCGCACCCAACAAATCATCGCGATAATCCCTTCGCTTAATTTTTCATGCCCGAGTTTTATTGCCAGGCCGTTCTCATAGATTGGTATCTATGAAGGCCGCCGCGGGACGATCATCAACCGGCGTGAGTGTCCGTTGCCGCCGTTTCAACAACGAGAGGATTTTTGCTTTGAACAGTTTGATTAACGACCCCGGACTAGATGCGATCTATGAGGAAAACTTGTTGGTGTCGGAGTCCCAATCCCGCTACTCCGCTCTACGCAACGCGACTCTAGAATGGCTTAAGCCCCGTGACTTCATCGAGCAGATGTGGGCCGCCGAGATTATCCAGGGCGAGTGGGAAATGCTGCGGCTGCGCCGTTTCAAATCCCTGATTATCACGTCCGCCAGACGCCCGGCCCTTCAAAATCTCCTACATCTGCTACTACAAGACAGTGCCAGTAAAGACATCGACGATTTGGCCGATCGTTTTTTTAGCAACAAGGATGTGCGCCGTAAGGTCGGAGCGATCTTGCGCAACTTCGGCCTCACCGAGGCCAACATCGACGCCGAAGCCTTCCGTCAGTCGCTAGGCGATCTGGCCGAGATCAACCGACGATTGGATGAGTTGGGTTCGCGCCGCGATAGAATTCTGCAGCGCCTGGAGGATCACCGTGCCGGTTTGGCAACGCCGCCCTATTTGGATCAAGGCGAGGGGAACGATCGGGAGCTGCGCCACCAGAATGCTGTGGACTGATCATGGCCAGCGCACGACAGATCGCGGCCAACCGCAAAAACGCGCGAAAGAGCACCGGACCTCGAACGCGTGCCGGCAAGCAGCGCGCGTGCCGTAACGCTTACCGTCACGGACTCACTATCCAAACCGATAATGGAGAGAGTTGCGACGTCGTGGAGTCGCTTGTCCGGCGCATGGTTGCCGGCAGCACAGATCAAGATCTCCTTCATTGGGCCGCTGTTGCTGCCCGCGCTCACCTCGAACTCGCCCGCATCCGTCAAGTCAAATGTGACATCATCGGCCGCATGGCTCAATACGGTGCCTTGGAGCCGGCGGCACTTTTTCGCGCTCGCGCTGCCGAGATGCGGTACCTGAAAAGTCTGGTCGACAAACCGAGGAAACTGAAACCCATCGCTCCGTTGCCGATACCCTCGGAAGCGGAGCGCGAGGCCGAGGCGGTGCAGCGGCTGCTACCTGAATTACGCAAGCTCAATCGGTACGAGGCTCGGGCGCACGCGAGTTGGGATCGTGCCTTGGGCGAAGTCTCATTAAGGGTATCAAAATGCGATTTGCGATTAGATTGATCAGTTCCAATCCCACCCCTTCTGCAAAACGAAGCCAATATCATCGAAAACACAAGAACTTAGATGCCAGCGCGGGTCGGTTTTCGGTGGCGGCTCGCGCCCTCAAACAAGCTCGTGTTGGCGTCGTAACGATTCGTCAGCTCGAAGCCAGCAGCCATGAGCCAAGACCTGCTACGCTTCAGGTAGTACGACATGCGCTGGAGAGAGCAGGAGTTGAGTTCATCGACGAGAACGGTGGAGGACCAGGTGTACGCCTTCGGAAGTCGCCAAAGCTGAGGCGGTAAGAACTGGCAGCGTCGCTCTTTGCGAAACGAACCCAATCTGGAGCGAGTGGTCTCAAAAGGTTTGAAGTTTGACTTTACTAAAGGCCATCACGAACATCTTCCGCGCCACGAACGCAAAATTCTAAAATTGCTCCATGAACCGGGGGACCAACTCAGGCGGCTCAACCGCTATGAACAACGTGCTGCCTCGAAAGGGAATAAAGCTCTCCGCGCGATTTGGGCGGCCGGAGCGCCACCCTGAACTGCTGATGTGATGGTAAAGCGCGTTAAATCGACCAACACATAAACCCCATAACGGGTGCCTGGAACCGCTAGGTTTTAGTTTTTGCAAAACGAACCCAATTTTGTACTTCGAAATCAAGTACTTGGGTTTTGGTGTATTGCGGACGGGGCGCGGAGCCAGAGTCAGCCCGCGCGACGCGGCCCGGCCTTAGTGTGGCACGTCGGTTCTTGAGGGGGCACATGCAGCGGCGCCAGTTCGTCACGCTTTTCGGCACTGCCGCGGCGGCCTTGCCCCTGGCGGTGCGGGCGGAAGCGCCCGGGCGCCGCTCGGCGCAGGCAACCCCTGTAGGGCCGGTCATGAATACGCTTGCCAGCTACATGGCGGCGGCACGAACACGCGCGCTGCCCGAAGAGGTCGTCGAGCCGGCGAAATACCACCTGATCGATACGCTGGCCGCGATGATTTCCGGCTCCGAACTGCCGCCGGGTCAGGCGGCTCAGCGCTACATCCGCGAACACGCCGGCAAGGGAGGAACGACGGTCGTGGCCTCGGCGCTGACCGCGGCACCGCTCGACGCCGCGCTGGCCAACGGCGTCATGGCGCATGCCGATGAGACCGACGACTCGCACAATGAATCGCGCTCCCATCCGGGCTGCGCGGTCGTGCCGGCCGCGCTTGCGCTCGGCGAGGAATTCGTCATCGACGGGGTGGCACTGCTTCGTGCCGTCACGCTCGGCTACGACATCGGCACGCGCCTGGTCATGGCCATGGGAGGTGCGGCCTTCAGTTACGACAGCAGTCTTGCGACCCACAGCATCGCCGGCACGTTCGGTGCCACGGCTGCGGCGGCTTGCGCCGCCTCGCTCGATGCGCGCCAGATGCGCTGGGCGCTCGATTATGCCGCGCAGCAATCCTCCGGCATCATCGCCTGGCGGCGCGACACCGACCACATCGAAAAGGCGTTCGTGTTTGCCGGCATGCCCGCCCGCAACGGGGTTACCGCGGCGCTCGTCGTCAAATCAGGATGGAACGGCGTCGACGACATTTTCTCCGGTCCCGACAACTTCTTCGCCGCCTATGCGCCGAAGGCGCAGCCCGATCGGCTTGTCGAAAAACTCGGCGAGCGCTATGAAATCACCCAAACCGACATCAAGAAGTGGACGGTCGGTTCGCCGATCCAGGGGCCGCTCGATGCGATCGAGGCGATCCGCAAGAAAACGCCTTTCGAAGCCGATTCTGTCAAGCGCGTGACGGTTCGCCTTGCGCCGTCGGTTGCGGCGGTGGTCGACAACCGCGAGATTCCCGACATCTGCCTGCAGCACATGGTGGCCGTGATGCTGCTCGACAAGACGGTGTCGTTTCATGCCGCGCACGACAAGTCGCGCATGCAGGACGCTTCCGTCTTGCGCCAGCGTAGCAAGGTCAATCTGGTGCGCGACGAGGAACTGGCAAAGTTCTTGCCTTCACGCGAAACCGTGGTCGAGGTCGAATTGAATGACGGAGCCAAATCGTCGGAGCGTGTCTCAGCCGTGCGCGGGACGCCGCGCAACCCGATGACGAAAGAGGAAGTCGTCGAAAAAGCGAGCGATCTGATCACGCCGGTGCTCGGGCGCGATGCTTCGAGCCGCTTGATCGAAACCGTGTTCGGAATCGAAACCGTGACCGATATTCGCAACCTTCGCCGGTTGCTTCAGCACGGGTGACTTTGGGTGGTGACTGGCATCGCCACGTTCTGCGTGTACCCGCAAGCATTAGCTACTTGCGTGGTTTTGTCCTGAAGCGGGACCACAAATGACCGGCCAGCGATAGGACCAGGGCGCCCACAATAATCGGGAGCCAAATCGACGTGGTTATGATGAAGAAGGAAAAGACGACCACACGTCCAAAGACCGATTCGCTTACCGGGTACTTAAGACCTGCGAAATATGCGTAGATAACAAAGATGACGGCTAGCACCATCCACGCGGCGACAAGCACCAGCAATAGGTCAATAAGTTGGCTGGCATAATGGTGCATGAGCGCGCCTCCTGACAGCGTCAGCGCGAATTGCTGTCACCGGTTGTGACCGGTGTGTGGCGGTGATCGTCGAGGAGAATTGATCTCGCTGACGTTCGCGGGCATTTGTGCGTTCGGCGCCAAGGTTCCGGCCCGCGGCCAAACTCATGAGCTGGGCCTCTCAACGCGCGCTCGTCGAGATAGCCCTGGCAAGGGCTCGTCCAATGCAATCATAGCCATCGGCGGTGTTGTGCAATCCGTCAAACGATACAAGCTCGCTTTGCGCAACCCCGGCATGGATGGAGTTTCGCATCAGCGCAAAACGAGAGAACAGCCCGACCCGTTCCTGCTTTGCGACATCGGCGATGATGCCCTCCATTGTCGAGTAGCTAGCTGAAGCGAGCACCTGTGGCGCATATTGCAGGTCCATCAGCACGACGTCGGCGGACACCGCCTTGAGGGCCCTTACTCCCTCAAGAACGCTTCTTTGGAGCCCTTGGTCCGGCCGACCACCCCAGGCGACGTCATTGGTCCCCAATTGCCAGATAACGAGATCAGGCGTGTGCGCGAAAACGTCGCGCTCGAAGCGTGCGATGTTGTTCGGAATTGTATCGCCAACTCGACCGCTGTTGATGACATTGATCGTCGCGTTCGATCTGAGTCTCGAGAGCTCTCGACGCATCACCTCCGGATATGTGGCCGCGGACCTGAGCACCCAGAGTCCCACTGTCGACGATGATCCGATCGCCACGATCTTTAGCGGCCCACCAGATTTCAGACGCGCCGCCGTGCGGGGCAATTGTGCACCCAGCGAGACGTCCAAATTTGCCGCAAGGCATCTCTCTGCAGATGGGGTCTCGTCCTGTGCTCGAGAGGGCGCACTGCCAGACAATCCGATAAGCATGGCCGCCCCGATCGATGCTATTGTGCGAGCGGTTCGGGTACGGAGGGCAAAATCGGTCGGCACATGTTCCCCCAATGACTGGTCGATTCTCTCTTGACAACCCTTGGCCTCAGACGTTTCGCTACGTCCTTGAATGACAGGTCGATTGACGCGTGGGCGATGAGTGACATGATGAATCCGCGGATAATCGCGGGTAAGACCATGCCCAGAACGCCGGTGGCGAAGCGGCTGGTATTCCATATTGGCGGCTATGATCCAATCACGTCGCATGCCGGCGCGCAACGACGCTTTGTGCGCGAAATTGCCAGGTTCCAACGTACCTGGTCCGTGAAAGCGATCGTTGATGGTCTACGTGATACCCCCGATCAGATACAATGGAATGTGACGACAACCGGCCCCGATTGGCTAGTCGAAACCGATTACCGTCTTGTCCAGTGGCACGACGTAATTGAGGCCTTCGGACGTCGAAGCATTGGCTCACGCATTTCAGTCGGCATTCTTGCTTTTTTGGATTTCGTTTTGGCCGGCACTCTTTGGCGTTACTTGCTGACCAACTGGCGCTATGCAGTTTTCTTTCTCTATCCATTCGTCATGTTCGGCCTGCTCATTGCGGTCGCCTTCTTGATTGGCGTGTTTGCATTCAAAATCACCGGATCAATTCCCATTGCCATCGGTGGCGGTCTCTTCGGGTTCGCAGCTGCTTTGGCGGGTCCGTGGCGCTGGCTGAACCTGGGCGGCTTGTTCGACGATTGGATTTTTTCTCGCGAATATATCCGAAGCGGCAATTCGGACATCGAGCAAAGGCTCGACAGGGTGGCCGCCGAGCTCGTGGCCGCGGCGAGCAACTCTGCCGCAGACGAAATTCTGGTCATAGGGCACAGTCTTGGCGCCGTACTTGCGGTTGATCTACTTGATCGCGCCCTGAAGCTGGACCCTGCGCTCGGTCGGAACAAAATTCCCGTCACATTCTTGAGCGTTGGATCATCCATACTCAAGATCGGCCTGCACCCGAAGGCAATACGCTTTCGCGCGGCGATGGAGCACGTCGCCAAGTCGCGCGCGATCTTCTGGGGCGACTATCAAGCCCTCGTCGACCCGTTGAACTTTTACAAATGCCGGCCAATGGCTGAAATGGGCTTGTCGACAGAAAACGAAGCGACCGTCAGGGTCGTGAGACTTAGTCGAATGCTTGACCACAACGTGTATAGACGCATCCGCCTCCATTTCTTCCGCTTGCACTGCCAGTTCGTCAGCGGAAATGATCGGCGAACATCGTACGATTACTTCATGCTCGTATGCGGACCTGTTTCAGCCAAATCCCAGACGCTCGCGCCGTATGGCGCCGTCTCGATGATCGGGGACGACGGAGAACTTATTACGAGCGCGCCGACGTCGCCAAGCGAGCTGCTGGGGAGTCCGGGCGCGGCAGCCTGATCCAATGACGCCGATCATTTCAAAAGTCATTTTCGTTGCCTTGGTGATCGGCTGGTACCTCATACGTTATAAGTATGCGCGGCGTTCTCGCCGCGAAAAGATTGTATGGAGTGCCCGCGGCTCCGTGGAAACTGCGCTACTGCTCATATCTCTTGCCGGACTTGGACTTGTGCCGCTCGTCTACGTAGCGACAGCGATCCCTCGTTTCGCAGCTTACGGCTTTCATCCATTGTTCGCTTGGCTGGGGCTTTTCTTTGCGATTGCGGCTTTGGGTATGTTTCACCTGACGCACCGTGCCCTCGGACGGAACTGGTCGATCAGTCTCGATGTACGGGAGAATCATGAGCTGGTGACGGAAGGGATTTACCGGAGAGTTCGACACCCGATGTATTCGGCATTTTGGCTGTGGGCTATCGCCCAGGCATTGCTGCTGCCTAATTGGATAGCCGGCTTCGCGGGCCTAGTCGGTTTCGGGATTTTGTTCTTTGGCCGAGTCGCAAAGGAAGAGCGCATGATGCTGGAGACCTTTGGCGACAGCTATCGCGCCTATATGGCGCGGACCGGTCGGGTCTTCCCGTCGATGTTCCTGAAGTAGGTCCCGACAGATCTTGGGTCTGCCACGAAAGCGACCCAAACGCTTCAAATTTCGTGCCATTTTCGCAACATCTGGCAAAAAACGGCTGTCCGGACTGTGAACTCCGCGGCCTATTCGTTGCCGTCGTGGCGGGTGTCAGGTTATTGCTATCCGTGTTGGGTCCTTCCTTGATTCACATTGGAGCTTTCGATGTTGAAATTCGTGATCTTGAGCGTTGCTACTTTAGCCTTCGTGGGAACAGCGGTCGCTGCCGACCTACCACGACCTCAGCCTCAGCCGGTCGCCCAGCCCGTAGGCAAATATCCCCTGGGCAAATATCCCGTCGGCAAGAGCCCGATTGGCAAATACCCGGTCGCGGCACCAGCACCGGTAGTGACCAAAGGTTGATCTGAATATCTATTCGTTCGTCGGCAGCGTTCGTTTGGGGTAGACGGACCTGCGGTGGCATCGGGTCTTGGATCCATGAGGATTCTTGGATCCATGAGGATTCTTGGATCCATGAGGATTCGAAGATGCTAGGAGTGATCGGGAAATATCCGGGCCTGCGGCTTCTTGCAGGGGTCGCGATGCTCGCAGCCTCTGTGGGCTTTGGGGCCGGGAGCAGTTGTGCACAACAACTCGCCGCGCGCTCTGACCCTCAGCAAGCGGACACTCTCCCTAAGTCGGCGGCAAAACATGCAGAGAGCATGGCTGCCGTCAGGCCGAGTGCCCCGCCAGATGTAAAGCCAGTTCGAAGAACGGCGGCCAAAGGTCCCTATTACGTTGATTTTCGTGCCCGGACGGCGGCGACCTACGGTCATGCATTCGTCTGGTACGGAAAAACGAACGAAAAGAAGGTCGAAGTCGCGGGTCTGGCGCCGGCCGGTGACGAGGTGCCGTACATCTTGGGACACCTCATATTTGTTCCCTCTGAGACAGGGGCGACCTATGGTGATCTTGACGACCAATATTTGACGGCCAGCTATCGTGTTTATTTGAACGAGGCTGACGCCAAGAAGGTCTTCGCTTATATCAAGCATCTCCAGGAGACCTCGCCGCTATGGAATGCGGCCACGGCCAACTGCACTCTTTTTCTTGGCCGCATAGCGAGTTTTATGGGCCTGAACGCTCCGTTTCATCTGTTATTGCCTGAGGAATACGTCAACCAGCTGAGAGAGCTGAACGGCGGACGAAAAACGGTGCAGCTTGAACCCGATCGAGGCTAGACTCCTCAGTATTTAGCTCATCGAGCTTTCCTGACCAGCCGTGAACGGGCGCGCGCTCTTCCACGAATTCAAATGATCGGCGTCGTTCGAGGAAGCGCGGCGCAAGGCGACGGGCATTCGCGCGCTGCATCAGCTCGTGGTTGGCTAGGCGTTATTCACAGCCAAGCTGATCTGATATTGCCCCTCCAAAGTGGCGCCCTTTGGGCTGTGCGGAAATGAAGAACTGCCTCACCTTGGGAGCGATGGATCAGACCCTTGTTTTGAGCTAAGCCGTCCGAGCCGCCGGGAACGGCGCGGGCGGCTCAATCGCAGTATATCAAGTGCCTGCGAGGCTATTTGCGCCGGTTTCGGGGGACGCGAATGCGGGTCTATATCATTGTCGCCGGCCTAGCCGTTTCGGTCATTGGAAAGTCCGGCGCCACGGTTGTCGATAAAGGAATCGACCTGCAGAAATCTTGCGAGCTACTTGTCCAGGATTCGTTTCGCGATCAGGGCGAAGCTCGCTCCGCCGGCTCATGTGAGGGAATGATCGAGACTACGATGCTCTTCTCGCCAAATTTGCCCGCTGACGTGCGTGCATGCCCCCCCGCGCAAGGCAGCGTTCTGCAAAGTGCCAAGGTCCTTCTGCGATACCTGAAGAACAATCCCGATCGAATGAAAGAGCCGGGGGTCACGGTCGCGATCGAAGCATTCAGAGATGCTTGGCCTTGCCATGGGGACGATACCGAGTCGGCTGGGACTAGGCCAAAAAAGCGCGCGCCGCAAAAATCAAAACAATAAAGCACCGCGGTGCATGAGTATGCTTCGGGCTTAAGGCCGACATGCCGGAGGGCCATTACAACGTCCGCTTTCGCGCAAAAAAGACAAAGGCCGGTACGACCGCCTTTGCACCAGCGAATCTACGAATAGATGTCGTAGATCAGCCGCGTTTGCGGGCGACGAGATCGATCAACGCCGACATGCCTTTGTGAGCAGTGCCTTCCTCGATCACGGCGTCGTACTGGTTCAGCTCCAGAATCTCGAGGTCTGAAAAAGCTTCGCGCAGCATCTCCTCGGTATAGAGATTTTCGATGATCGGTGGGCCGCCGGTTCGATAGTCGAGCTGCTTGGGACGGTAGCCTTCAAGCAAAAGAAGTCCGCCGGGCTTCAAGGCGCGCTTGATGCCGTCAAACAGCGCGGCCCGAAGCGAGCGGCCCGCGAATTGAAAGAAAATCGCGGCGATCACGTCGAAGCGGCTTTCCGGGAATTGCCAGGTCGAGAGATCGGCGAGTTCGAGCCTGATTTGAACGCCGCGCGACCGCGCCAGCCGCCGCGCCTTTTCCTGGGCCACGGCGGAAGAGTCGACCGACAAGACTTCGAGGCCCTGTTCGGCAAGCCACACGCCGTTTCGCGCTTCCCCGTCGGCCAGTGCCAGGGCCGACTGGCCGCGCTTGAGCCGTGATGCCTGCGAAGCGAGGAAGCGGTTCGGTCGCTCTCCGAACAGATAATCCTCGATAGCATATCTCTCGTCCCACGCCGGAGGTTGGTTCGTGCTCATGTCGACACGGCTCCTCTCTATTCTCTTCTGCACGCCAGCGAATCTATCAGACCCGCCATTGCGGCCCAAGGCGCCCGCGTTTTCGCCAAAACCCGACGGATTTTGTTTTCCGCGTGCCTCCATGTCGGGTATCGTGCAAAGCCCCGGCGGCGGCATTTCCAGCCGCGCCGGATTGATCTGGATCAACGTCGCTCGCGGCGGGCAGATGGCACAAAACGGACATAACTGAAGGAGTTGAATGCAAATGCAACAAGCCGGGAGGGGCCGATAGCAGCAAGCCGCCCGCATCTCACCGGCAAAGAAGGGAAGCGAAACCATGACGACCACGAAGAAATATGTACTCGGCGAAGAGAAGATCCCCAAGGCCTGGTACAATCTCGCATCCGATCTGCCGTCACCGCCGCCTGCGGTATTGCATCCCGGCACCGGACAGCCGATCGGACCCGGTGATCTCGCGCCCCTTTTCCCGATGGCAGTCATCATGCAGGAGGTTTCGACCGAGCGCTGGGTCGAGATTCCCGAGCCGGTGCGCGACATCTACCGAATGTGGCGTCCGTCGCCGCTGATCCGCGCCGAACGGCTGGAGAAGGCGCTCGATACGCCGGCGCGCATCTTCTTCAAATATGAGGGCGTCAGCCCCGCCGGGAGTCACAAGCCGAATACGGCGGTGGCGCAGGCGTTCTACAACAAGCAGGAAGGCGTCAAACGCCTTACCACCGAGACCGGGGCCGGGCAGTGGGGCTCGTCGCTGGCTTTTGCGGGCAGCCTGTTCGGCCTCGAGGTCGAAGTCTTCATGGTGAAGGTGAGCTTCGAGCAGAAGCCGTACCGGCGCGCCTTGATGGAAACCTACGGCGCAAAGTGCATTCCGAGCCCGTCGAACCAGACCGCCTCGGGTCGCGCCATCCTGGAGAAAACTCCCAACTCGACGGGATCGCTCGGGATCGCGATCTCCGAAGCCGTCGAAGTCGCTGCCCAGCGCGAGGACACCAAATACTCGCTGGGCTCGGTGCTCAATCACGTGTTGCTGCACCAGACCGTGATCGGCCAAGAGGCGCAGGAGCAAATGGCGCTTGCCGGCTTTGCGCCCGATATCGTCATCGGCTGCGCCGGCGGCGGCAGCAATTTTTCGGGCCTCGCCTTTCCCTTCGTCGGCGACAAGATCAGGAACAAGACGAAGACGCGCATCATGGCGGTCGAGCCCGCGTCCTGTCCGACACTGACCCGCGGGCGCTATGCCTACGATTTCGGCGACACCGGTCATCTGACGCCGCTGGTGAAGATGCATACGCTGGGCTCGACCTTCGTGCCGTCACCGATCCATGCCGGCGGCTTGCGCTATCACGGCATGGCGCCGATGGTCAGCCACATCAAGGAACTCGGACTGATCGAGGCGCGCGCCTACGCGCAGCTTGAATGCTTTGCAGCCGCCGTGCAGTTCGCGCGCACCGAAGGCATCGTGCCGGCGCCGGAATCCTCGCATGCGATCAAGGCGGCGATCGACGAGGCGCTGCGGTGCAAGCAAGAGGGCAAGGCCGAGACCATTCTGTTCAACCTGTCCGGCCATGGTCATTTCGACATGGGAGCCTACACGGCCTATTTCGCCGGTCAGTTGAAGGACGAACCCTACGACCAGGGCGCGCTGGACCAGGCGCTCGCCGAGTTGCCGAAGGTTGCTGCGTAGGTTGTCCGGAAACGATGGAACCGGGAAGGCGGCCGCCGCGTTCCGCCTTCCCGCTGTGGTAGCAAGTGTTGGAAATTCGCGCCGCCGGCCATTTTAATCATCGCGCCTTAAGGGGGCGGTAACTGACGTGCAGGCACCATGGCGGCATGGCAGAAAGCAAGTTCCCGCGGCTCTATCAACGCGTTCGGCCCCCGACTTCTGAGGCAGGCAAGGCCCAGATCATCGTGGGCCCGAAGCTGCCTGCGGTTGCCTGCCGGTTGGTCGATTACTCCCCGGGCGGCGCCTGCCTCGAAATATTTCCGATGGTCAACCTGCCCGAGCGCTTCGAGCTTCTTCACGGCAAGGTCCGGAAGAAAAGCCGTGTGGTCTGGCGACGGGGCATACGGATCGGCGTGGCCTTCTGATCTTGCGGCCGGAAAGGGGCCGCTTCCCGGCTGCAACCAGAGGGACCCGTGATGCAAGAAATCTCCGCAATGATTGCAATTGCCGGCCGCTGAAACTTGGGGCGGATCGCCGCACCGAGCTTGAGGGGAGATTCGCCGCGGCGCAGTGGCAACGCGCGCGGAGGACAGCGGCCCGACGCCGGGACATGGCCAAACAAATCGGTCGTTGGCTTTGTACCTGCCCTCAAAGCGAGGCGGCGGCATTGCGGCGTCCGCCTTCGCCCGCTTATGATCCCTTCGATATTCCTCTCGCCGGGGCGACTTGCACGCCGGTCGCTTCAGTGCCGATCATCGACGTTTTGCGCAGGGAATTCTCGGGATGTTGAGTTTCGTTGCCTGGCTGGTGTTGTTGGCTGCAACGGCGGTCCTTGCTGCACTGGCGTTTCAGTTCGACCTCGCCCACGCCGTGGCCGGCTTCCTGACGCTAGCTCCTCCCCAGCAGGCCGCGATCGGCCTTGTCGTCCTGATGGCGGCGTCGCTGATGGCCTTCACGCTGTGGCAGTCCTGGCGCCAGGCGCGCCTGAACCCTCCATGGCACGGCGGTCGGGGTGGCCTGCAAAGATCGATCGTTGTCGCCGGCGCGACGCAGAAGGATTTCGACGCGGCCGTGCAGCATTTGTTGAGCAACGATCCCGAGGAAGCCATTTCCGCCCTCGACAAGCAGGTCGCCGAGGCCGAGGCACGGGCGGCGACGCAAAGGGGACGCAACCAGGCCGTCGACCTGCAAGAGCGGCTGGATCAGATCCGACGCCGTCAGCAGGCGTTGCGCGAGCAGATCGGCGAAGTCGCCGACAGGCGGCGGGCGATGGAACCGGTGTTCGAGGAACTGAAAGATCGCCAGCGTCAGCTCGACCGTTCGCTCGACAAGGTCGAGACCGACGACAACAACAACGATCTCGGCGAACGCCTCAAGGAATTCGATTACAAAATGGCGCTAACCAGCGCGCGGCATAAGGCATTGCAGGATTCCTTTGCCATGCTCAACCGGTCCAGGGAGGAGCTGGCGAAGTCGCTCGCCGAGCTGGGACCGGTGCAGGCGCCGGAAACCGGCATCAAGGCGCTGCTCGCCGAGCTCACGGTCCAGAGTAATCTTCTGGTCAAGGAAATCGAACAGCTCGAAACCAGCAATGGTGAAAAGATCACCTCGCGCGTGGAAGCGCTCGACGGCGGCAAGAAGGATGCCGAGCATCGCATCATTCGCCTCGAAGGCACCTACACCATGCTCGACACGATCCGCAGGGATTTTGTCGAACTCGGCAAGCGCCAGGATGAGTTGCGGCTTGCCTTTGCGGAGATCGAGACCGACGCGAGCGGCAGGAGCCTTGCCGGCCGTCTTGCCGAACTGGAGGAGTTTTCGGCCCAGACCCGCCTTCGTCTGCGAACCCTGCAGGAAGCCCTGACCACGCTCAATCGGTTCAGGAGGGACCTTGTCAATTCCCAGTCCCAATTGGCGCCGTTGCAGGCTCCGGGAGAGGGCATCAACGCGGCGGTCGTGGAGCTGGATTCCCGCTCCGCCCAGATCACGGCCATTCTCAACGAGCTCGAAGTCAGCGGAGGCGAGAAACTCGGCTCGCGGGTCGAAGCCTTCGCCGAGAACAAGCGCCTGACCGAGCAGCGAATGGCTCAGGTTTTCGAACAATTCGAAAGGCTCGAGTCGATCCGCAACGACATCGCCAAAACCTTCGCCAATTTGAACTCGGCGCTAAACAAGCTCGGATGATGGCGGTTGGGCTGATGGCGTCCTCCCGTTCGCGGTTTTCACCGGAACTCTATCCACCAGTCATCACCGGCTTGTCCCGGTGATCCACGTCTTACTTTCCTTCTCTTGAGTGGACGTGGATGGCCGGATCAGAGGCGAGCGGAAGCGACGCCGTTCTCCGAACGGCTATGCCCGGCCATGACCAACGAGACAACGGAGCAAGCGGTCCAGATTATTTCCAGCGAAATGGCTGGATTGCTTCATAAACCGCTGAATTTGCTTTGCGCCGCGGGATCCCCGTTTCCGCACCACAAGGCGTTAATCTTACGTCTTAACTAACAATTAATTATGCGTTTGCGGGCGCAAACGGGGCGGCCTAGCGTGCCTTCCGGGGGGTGCTCATTAACCAAACGAAATTGGTGCGTGCCATGACGAATAGAATGTATGCGGCGGTGATCTTCTCTGTCAGCGCGGTTGCGCTCGTCTGTGCCGTGGACAAGACGTTCGCGGGAGCACCTCACGCCGGAGTGAGCTCGGCCCATCCACATTCGCATTTCCGTTCTCATGCGCCGTTCGCGCGGCACTTCCGGCATCGCCGCTTCGACAACAACAACAATTTCATTGGCGGCGTGTTCTGGCCCGACAGCGGCTTTTCCGGGGCGCCGACCGGCGGACCGGGCTTGGACCTGACCCAGCCGATTCCGAACGACATCCGCAACACCAACGCGTTCGATATTCCCTGGGATTGGGCCCATCGTTATCCGCCGATGGTCACGCCGTCCGACAAACCCTATGTGACGACCTGCCCGACGGAGACAGTGACGGTTCCCGGCCGCTTTGGCGGCGATCAAACCATCAACATCACGCGCTGCTATTGAGGAGCGTCGTTATCGCCCGCAAACGGCGATAAAAAATCGAAAAAACGCCAGTAAAATCGCGGTTTTCGAGGGGTCCGACCAGGTATTCCGTAGAGCAGCGCAACAACGTTCTGGCTGGCAGCGCTAGCAGACAAGCTCTCTTGGACAAGAGGCGATTTGAAGCCATCGAGAAGATATGGGCTGCGATGAACGAACACGCCCTAAAGCTCAAATCAATCTCAGCCACCGTCAAGAACCAACGTGCTGATCTTCAGAATGGCACAGAACGGCATCGACAGAATAGATGACCTGCTTTCGATCGAAAACATACGAAAGGCTCTGAAGGCGGCCTTGCCACACCAGGCCAAGTTTATCGACGAGAACGAAGCCGCCCGATATTACTATCTTCTGGACGAAATCGAGAGCAGCCTGCTGACCGAATTGCAAAAGGTTACGGAAGGTAAGGAAGCCGATCAAGCATCAGCTTCGCGGGCGAAAGAAATCAATGACGCTATAAAAAGGGCTACGGCACAGCAGACCGAAGCATCTACCGCAAAAATTTTGGCTTCGTGAGTGCGGTCGTTCTTGTGAGGAAAGGCCGGGCCTATGCCGAAAAGCTAATCGGCTCCCACGCGGCGATCCTTCTTCGCCTTAGGCTTAGTCTTGGGCTCGGTTTGCTGCTGTGTATTGCGGACGGCCTCTGCCAGCATCTCGCGTAGCTCGGCCTTGGACTTTGCCGGTTCGCGCGGCTTCGGTTTCCATGAGGTCATGGAGACAATATGGGGATGCAGGACGGGGAATTAAATCCTGAGGAGATTAAATCGGGGAAAGACAGAAATCGCAGCTGCGCAGAAGGAGTGACCATGGCACGGCAAGTTGTCGGCAACATCGGCATGTTTTACGCCGCCTATCGCTTATCTCAGCACGGCTGGAATGTCATGCCGACCTCACGAAACGCGCGGGGAGTAGACCTCCTTGCTTATGACGTGAGCGCGCACATCTTCAAAAGGCATCCAGGTCAAGGCGCTCTCAAGACGCGACAACGTCCGTCTCGGCAATACGCTCGATAAATTTATGGGTGATTGGTGGATAATCGTCACCAATGCTGCCACTACCGTCCCGGTATGTTTCATCATGGAGCCGAGAGAAGTGAAGCAACTCGCTCGCAGGAGTGAAAAAAAGGCCGCGACGCTATTTATTGACTCCAGCCCAATCAATACGACACGGACAAATTCCGCGAGACATGGGACAGGATTGGGCGCGGCGACACTGCCTTATAGAAAATGGGCTCTTCAATCATACCAATCCTTGCGATCATGCGGCAGCGTCTCCCGCACATAACCCGTCGAGACTGCCGCCCGCAGCTTCTCCAGATCGGTTTCGAGAAACGCGTTGGCGACGATCAGCGCCTTGACCGCCTCGCGAGTATCAGCAGCGTGGTTTCTTCCGGGGTCAAAAGCATGACCCGGAAATGTTTTTTCACAAGTTTGGCGAAGCCTTTATCGTCTAATTCATCGATTTTATCGATTGCCTTTCACTTGCTGGGCTCTTTGATCTTGCGGAACTTGTCGTAGGCGGCGTCCGCACTCCTGGCGGCGATGCAAGCTATCCTCATGGGAGTGCCACCATCAGGGATGATCCCCGTTATGGTGAGGAAATCGACGGTGTTGGCTACGAATACAGTGCCTTTCATTACTTTCCCCATGGTGTCGTCGCCGAGCATCTCCTGCCAGAAGTTGGCACTCGATCCGATGATCGCGAGACCGGCCACGGGCCCTGCGACCGCGGGCGTGAACGTTGGGTCCACCAATTTGAAGGCGTCCGAGATGTTTTGTCCCATGCCGGTAACAAGGTTTACGGCAGCTGCAGCCTTGTCGGGATGCTGGCGCATGCTCGCAAGCAGCGACTCAATGCGCGTCGGATCCAACAGGTCTTCTGGGCTCAGACCGACCGCCACGACGTGCCCGGCACTCGTTTGTTTACTACCTGACCCGACGAAGTAACTGTCGAGGCTCTGACGTTTGAGCAGCAGCTGTTGCAGTTTGAACGCCCAATAAGATAGTGGGGTCCCCGGCGAAATCTTGCTCCGCTCTTCGGCCCTGAGCAACTTGAATTCGGTTGGAGAAGTCCCCGGTCGAAGCTTGCTCCGCTCTTTGCCCGTGAGCAACTCGCAGCGGATTTGTGTCCCCGGCGGATACTTGGTCGCGAACTCCCACAACGGCTGCAACGCAGCCTGCTCCTTCCCACTAGTCTGCTTGATCTCCATGGTCGAACTCCGCGCCGGTCCGAACGCCGTTCGGACTGAATTCCCGGATGACTCTGGCGGCGAATATTAGCAGCTTTCCCGGTTTGCTTGTAAGATAGATGCGAGGCGCGCAAGAAGCCCAGAGCCAAACCACGGCCGCAAGAAACCCGAAGCCGAGCGCGAACCAGTCAAACCAAGTCATGTTATCCCTCATGAAAGGACGGCCGCGCCTACGTTGCTCACGCTGCTTCAGCCATCCGATAATCTCGTGGCGGCAAGGTTGTTTGTGAGCGAGCTTGGCTGCACCGTTGGAAGGCGATGACATCGCAATCGGCAGCGTAGCTGACCGATGTCTGCTTTCGGGGGCTAGTACAGTCATCCCATTTCGAGGGCGTCAGGACCGCTTTTGACCCATCTGCGACATAAACTGGTTTGAATCCCGCAGCGCAGCAGCCTCGCGCCTCTGCTGAGGTATGCTATCCTTTCGGTCCGAAGCACGGGAGAGCAGACCCTGCCTCGATTCATGACTGCCGACGAGGTGGTCGAATGAAGCGTCGCGAGTTCGTCACTTTGATTGGTGGTGCGGCGGCTTGGCCGATCGCGGCGCGGGCTCAGCGATCCGGCGCGATGCGGCGCATCACGGTAGTGGCCGGACTCGCCCCGGACGACGTCGAAGTAGTCGCGCGCAGCGCGGCATTCGAGCAGGCACTCGCTGCATTGGGCTGGACGAAGGGCGGCACCATTGCGATCGACTATCATTGGGTTGCCAATGATCCGGCGCTCACGCAAAAAACGGCAGTTGAGGTGGTCGCGCTCGCGCCCGACGTCCTTCTCGGGTCCAGCAACAGTGCAATTGCGGCACTTTCGAAGGCGACGAGCACCATTCCAATCGTGATGGTGCAGGCCATCGATCCAGTCGGGTCCGGCTATGTCGAGAGCATGGCGAGGCCGGGCGGTAATATCACAGGCTTCACACAGTTCGAATACAGCCTCGCTGGTAAGTGGCTCGACCTGCTGCTCGAGATTGCGCCGGGCACCACGCGGGTCGCTGTATTGCGCGATCCGACGCACGGCCCGGGGATTGCGCAGTTTGCCGTGATCCAGGCGCTGGCGCCCGCACGCGGGGTGGAGTCCATTCCGATCAACCCTTCCGACGTTGCTGACATGGAGCGCCGGATAACGGCGTTCGCGAGCGTTCCCAACGGAGGAATGATCGCGACAGTGGGAGGAGGCATCTCCGCGCACCGCGCGGCAATCATTGCCGCAGTCAACAAGAACCACTTACCGGCGACTTATCCCTACCGCTACTACACCGCTGACGGCGCTCTCGCCTCATATGGTCCCGATACGGTTGGCCAGTACCGACGTGCAGCCAGCTATATCGATCGTATCCTCAAAGGAGAAAAGCCCGCTAACCTACCAGTGCAGGGGCCGACCAAATATGAACTGACGGTCAACCTCAAAACAGCGAAAACGCTGGGGCTCACCGTGCCGCCATCGATCCTCCTCCGAGCCGATGAGGTGATCGAATAAAGCCAAGCTAGCAATTGCTGCGATGTACGAGTCCGAAAGTGACACTTTTCGGACATGGCACGATGTCTGACTTTGAGTCCGTTATGCGCACCAAAACGGACATGGAAGCCGATCGGGATCGATCATCGCGGGCTCCGCGTAGCATCAAGGCGTTTCTCGAAAGCGAAGATACGCTTTCCCGGACAAGGCTTTTGCGGTGTCGACAAATCGCGATGCTGATCGCGTTCGCCGCCGTATTGCTCGAGAGTTTCAGAACGGCGAGGCCGTGAAGCCGAGCGGCTGCACCACGTCATAGGATGCCTTCGTCAGCGGCGCGGCATAGGTGACCGTGAGCGCACCGAATGGCGAGGCCCAGCTCAAGCCGCCACCGACCGAAGAGCGCACGATGTTGGCATTGGCAAGCTGTAGCGATTGGGTTGAACCCGGAAAGGTCGTCGGCCCGTTGTAACGGAATACGCTGCCGGCATCGACAAAGGCGAGCGCCTTCAGCCCGTATTCCGCCGGAACCCCCGGGATATTGCTTTGCAGCTCCGCCGTCGTCGCCCAGTACATGCTGCCGCCGACATTATCCATCGTCGTGCCGGGCGTGAGGTCGCGCGGGCCGAAACCATTGGGCGCAAATCCGCGCACCATCGAAGGGCCGCCGAAGAAGCTGTCGATCAGCGGCACCTGCTTGCCGCCCCAGCCGGTGATGTAGCCGCCTTGTGCGCGCGCCAGGCTCACCACGTCGTCGTTGATCTGATGGTAGTAGCGGAAGTCCTCGGTGGTACGCAGGAAGTTCACGTCGCCGCCGAGGCCGGCCAGATCCTGCCTGAGCGTCGAAGTGAAGCCGCTGGTCGGAGCCTTCGGATTGTCGACGGTCGAAAAAGTCGCGGTCTCGCCGACCGCCGACACCCATTGCGGGCCGGCCAGGGCTGCCTGCTGGATCGCGATCGACGCTGGCAGGGCGAGCGAGGCCGGATTGAGCGTGACTTCCTGCCTTGCGATCGAATAGCGCCACTGCACGCCCAGCTGCTCGGTCAGGGGCGTGCCGATCAGGAGCATCATGCCGTAATTTTCGGTGCCGTAGGACTGGTAGCTGTTGGCAACGCTCTCCTTGGCAAAGATATCGATGCCCCCGGAAACGCGGTTACCGAAAAAATAGGGGTCGGTCGCCGAAAGATCGATGCCGCGGGTGTATTGGCCGTAGGTGAAGGCGGAACTGAGCGCCACACCGGTGCCCATGAAGCTGCGGTCCCCGAGCTTGACCTCGGCGAGCCAGCCATCGACGGTCGAGTATCCGCCGGCGATGTTGAAATCGCCTGTGTTCTGCTCCACCACCTCGACGTCGAGAATGACGCGATCCGGCACAGAGCCGGGCCTGGTCGAGAGCTTGACGGTCTTGAAGTAGCCAAGGTTCTTCAGCCGCCGTTCGGCGCGGTCGACGAGACCCTTGTTGAAGGCATCGCCCTCGGCGATATCGAATTCGCGGCGGATCACGTAACCGCGGGTGCGGGTGTTGCCGTGGATATCGATGCGCTCGACATAGGCGCGCGGCCCCTGGGAAATCTCGAACGCCACGTCGATCCGGTTGGCAGTAGCATCGCGGACGATGCGGGGGGAGACATGGGCGAAGGGATAGCCGAGCTTGGCGAGTTCGATGGCGAGCGCCTCGTCGGTCTTGTCGAGCGCGGTGCCGTTGAACGTGCCACCTTGTTGCACGAGCAGGAGACGGCGGAGTTTTGCCGCATCAAGCCCCTCGACATGGCAGAGGACGTTGACGTCGCCGAAACGGTAGAGCGGGCCTTCGTCGACCGTGAAGGTCAGCGTGAAGCCGCGCGTTGCCGGGTCGTATTCGGCGACCGCCGAAGGCACGTTGACGTCCGCGTAGCCTTTGCTGCGATAGTAGTTGCGCAGGCTTTCGCGGTCGGCGGAGACAAGGTCGGGGTCATAGACGTCGCCGCCGATGAGGAAACTCAGCATGTTGGTGGCCGAGGTCTTGATGACGGCGGCAAGCTGCCGTTTGCCGAACGCCTTGTTGCCGACGAAATTGATCTGGCGCACCGGCGTTTTGGCGCCTTCGGTGATCACATAGACCAGGTCGACGCGGTCGTTGCCGCGATCGATGATCTCGGGCCGCACGCCGACCTCGTCGCGGCCGAGATGACGATAGGCCTCCATGATGTGCGAAACATCGGATTGCACCTGCGCACGCTGCAGCGTGCCGCGCGGCTTGGATTCGATGGTCTTGGTGAGCTCGTCGTCCTTGATCCGCTTGTTGCCCTCGAAGGCGACGCGATCGAGCACCGGCGCTTCATGCACGTGCACGACCAACCGCTCGCCGGCGCGCTCGATCGAGACCTTGTCGAACAGGCCGGTCGCCACCAGCGATTTCAGAGCGGCATCGCGCGAGGCTTCGTCAAAACGCCCATCGGCCGCGGCGTGGAAATAGGACCGCACCGTCTCGGCATCGACCCGGCGATTGCCTTCGACCTCGATGGCCGCACGCGTCTTCGCGTCGCCGTCGCGCGACTTCGCGTCGACCCGGCCGGCCGTCGTTTCACTCGCGATGCCTTGCGCACGGGCCTGCGCGCAACAAAACACGAGCGCAGCGGCAAGCAGTAGGCTTGCCGCTTTGGACCGGGAGCTTCGCCGGTGTGACGCCAGCCGCTCCGGCGCCGCCATCTCAGGCGCCATATCGCCTCATCACGTCTTGCCCGTTATCCCCCTCCGCCTGCGCCTTGATCGAATGCGCCGACAGGGGCGAAAGAATGTCGCCGATGGGGAGAGATGTCGCCTTAAGCGTTAACGGTTCGCCACAATTTTGGCTTGCCACAATTCAGACGCAGCCGTGGAACGCGCGTCCCAGAATTGTCGTATAGCCGCTTCAAATAAAACCTAGCGAATAGTGCATGATTGGCCACAGTGGGAACTGGCTTTTCCCTGCGCGCGCTTGCGTGGGGATCATTCCTGGACACCACGCCTGGGGCGATGGCTTGGCGATCCAGGACCATCGCGCTTTTGGCAGTTTGCGTCGGGGAGCATCACATGCGTTTCGTAAGCCTGGTCATCGCCTTGTTCGTGCTGGTTCAGCCCGCGGCAGGTGCGGTCACGCCGGAGATCGATCCGCGCGCCTCGCTGAGCGTGGTTCAGCAATGGATCTATAACTACCGCGCCAAGCCCGATTATGCGCATGTGCCTGCGGCGGTGCGCGTGCTTTTCCACTCGCAGACCTTCCGGGAGCCGGAGAACGCCGGCATCTATCTGGGCTTCATTGCGGGTGCGATCGCCTCCAACCCGGCCAAGGCCGAGCAGCTCGTGTTGAGCTTCTTCCCGGTCAAGCCCGAAGACGAATGGGTGATCGTGCGCGCGATCGCGTTCTCGGGCTTGCCCGAGTGGCGCAACCTTCTGCGCCGGGTTGCGCCGAAAATGCCGGGACGCAGGGTGATGATCGACAGCTATCTTGCGGGCTCGCTGCCGACGCTGACCGAGATTCCGCTGGAAGAGCCGACGCCCGGAATGATGGAAAAGATCAAGGGCGTGCTCACCAAAAATCCGTTCGCCAAGGAAGACAAGAAGCTGAAGATGCGGCAGACCTTCGCCGGCAACCAGGATCTGCTCGATACGCTCTGGGGATATTACTTCGCGACCGGCTCCTACGCCCCGATCCTGCGCATCATGCAGATGCTGCCCTGGAGCAAGAGTCGCGATACCGTCGACAAGCTCACGGTCGGCAGCATGGCGCGTTACACGCTTGCAAGCTACGCGGTTCGTGACGCGGGCCTGCGCGAATATCTTCGCAGCGAACTGGCGGTGCAGCCGGCACCGGTCAAGGTGCCGCTGGCCGAGGTTGTGGAAGCGGCCGACACCGTGCAGCTGGGTGCAGTGCGCAAGGACGCGCTTGCCGCGGTGGAAGAGCTCAAGGCGAAGGGCTCGGATGCGCGCCGCAACCTCGACTTCTGGGGCCAGGTCGGGGTCGGCGCGGTTGCGCTCGGCTGCGTCTCGGCGGCAGCGCTTGGCGCGATCGCGGTCGGCATTCCCTGCGTGATCGGCGGATCGGCCTCGCAGGGGCTGTTGTCGTTCTGGGAAAAGCAGCAGTGAAGACAGCCCGCGCCATGCGGCTTTTGAGGCGGGCCTCTTCGCTGCGGCTCAAGGCCATGACGCAGCCTGCCCGTACGTGCGAAGCGCAAGCGCAACGATCCCATGTTTCGTCATTCCGAGGTTCCGGGTCTGATGCTGACGCACCCTCGCGGAATGCCCGACGTCCTTCACTCTCCTCGCGATGACGCCGAGGCCCACGCGGGCGAAGCCTTCGGCTCGCTTTTCTCGATGATATAAGTGCTCACAATGTAGGTTTTCTTGCCGCCGTTCTAGTGTCCTGATTCCGAAGTTCGCATCATTTTGCGGCGACCTCGTCTGCGAACTTCGGAATCGAAAGGACACCAGCAAACATATTGATTCTAGTGTGGCTTTGGTTCAGAAGTCCGCATGACGAACTCGCGAGCTGCAATGATGCGGACTTCTGAACCGCCACGCTAGGCGTTTTCGGGCTTGGCAAGCGGGCAGGCGAGGGGTGGGGACGGAGTCATGCTAGCGCCCGATCGGCATGAAAAATAGACCACAGATGCAATCTGGCCCGAAGGCGCGGAAGCATCTGTGGTCGCCCTTCTGAAATAAATCCTCCAAAGGATCAGGTCATCGAAAGCCGTCGACGCAAGGCTCGCGCGCTCCTCAAAGGCTGTGATCTTTCCCTGGGCCTTGCAGGTAGAGCACAAATGCCGATACCCGGTTTGATCTCGATCAATGTTCGTCCCGATCGGGGCGCATGGTACGATGTCTGCAATCCCGAGCCCGGAATCAGCGAAAAGGAGGCGCTCATGTTTTCGGTGATCTTTGAAGTCCTCCCGAATGAGGGGCGCAAGGATGAGTACCTTGAGCTTGCCGGAAATCTCATGCCGATACTTGAGGCGATCGACGGGTTCGTCGACGTCGAGCGCTACGAAAGCAAGCGCCGGCCAGGCTGGGTATTGTCGCAATCCACCTGGCGCGACGAGAAATCGATGGTGCGCTGGCGCACCCAGCGCGATCATTACTTCGTTCAGAGCAAGGGCAGGTTCGAGATCTTTGCCGACTATCATCTGCGCATCGGCGAAATCACCTCCGACACCGACCCGCCGAAGGGGCTAAATGTGGTCGAGCAGCGCTTTGACGAGACCGAAGTCGGTGTCGCGAAACTCGTGACGTTTACGGAAGCAACGCCGGCGAAGAACAACACCTTCGCGCGGCCGGATCGGCTGCCGGCTCATCTCGGGCTCGACCTGTCGAGCGATGGCGTCGCCGACCACGACGTGTTCGAGAGCATCTATAATCCGGGAAAGCTGGTGCTGCTGACCTCCTGGAAGGACACCGAGAGGGGCCGGGCGTGGTCGCCCGCCAGCATACCGGGGTTCGACAAGCTTCGGCACCGCAGGATGCGCATCGTGCGCGATTACGGACGTTTCGATCGGCGCGAGGCGCCGCAATACTACGCAGATATCAAGCAATCTTCAAAAGGCGCCCGTTGAGCGGCGACATCCTTCGGAACAACAGAGAAGCGAGGGCGCAATGGGACTGATCTACTTTCTTGTTCTGCTTGCGGTCATCTATGCCGTCGTTTCAATCCGCGTCCTCAAGCAATATGAGCGCGGCGTGGTTTTCCTGCTCGGCCGCTTCACCGGCGTGCGCGGACCCGGACTGACGCTGATCTTCGTGCCTTTCCAGACTATGACGCGGGTGTCGCTGCGCACCGTCACCATGCTGATCCCGTCGCAGAAGATCATCACCAGGGACAACGTTTCGATCGATATCGCGGCGGTGGCCTATTATCACATCACCAACCCCGAAAGGGCGGTGATCGCGATCGAGAACGTCTACAACGCGATCAACCAGATCAGCCAGACCACGGTGCGCAACGTGGTCGGGCGCTTCAGCCTCGATCAGCTGTTGTCGGACACGGCCAGCATCAACGATCAGATCAAGAACGTCATCGACCAGCACACCGAGCCCTGGGGCACGCAAGTGACGGCGGTAGAGATCAAGGACATCGTCCTGCCGGAGAACATGCAGCGGGCGATGGCAAAGGAGGCCGAGGCCGAGCGTGAACGCCGCGCCAAGATCGTCGCCGCCGAGGGCGAATACCAGGCGGCCGTCAAGCTCGGGCAGGCGGCCGACATCATCACCGAGCATCCGGTCGCACTTCAGCTCCGCACTCTGCAGACGATGGCCGAAATCTCGATCGAGAAGAATTCCACCATCATCTTCCCCGCCCAGTTCATGACGACGGTGCAGGACGCGATCGCCATGCTCTCCAAGGACGCCAAGTCGAAATAGACCATCGCTACGCGACAAAGGTCGACGTTTGGCCGTCCCCGGCTATCAAGGGCGTCAACCGGTTCGAAGCCTGCCGCCGGGCACATCCGCCCTGGCCAACGCTTTGGATCATGATGCGATTAAGTGGAATCGCGTCATGATCTCCTCTTTTTGTTTGAGCATGATCTTTTCGGAAAACCGGTTTCCACTTTTCCGGATCATGCTCTAGAAGCCCAAATCCTCGTTCGCGTAGAAGGTGTTGAGGATGGAGACGCGAGGCTGATCAGTCTGGATCGCCGGGCGGCCGTGCCAGCTGATCTTTGTCAGCGAGTGATTGGCTTTGAGGACCACGAACGCGTATCCGACATTGGGCAGAAATGGGATGGTCTTCACCGGCTCCAGGCAATAGGAGCCGACGTTAAAGAGGCCCTTGAGGGATGCTCGATAAAGCGTTGTGCCCAAGGCTTCCTGGCTGGTGTCGGTCGGGCAATAAAGCTGCATCGTCACGACCTTCTTGCGCGTGTCCGGATGCGGCTTGATCTGGTAGCCGTCCCTGTCCCTGTAGACCACCGGTTTCGGCACCAGCTTCAGATCGTCGACGCTCGCCAACCGGTCACCGCGGGCACGAATTTCCAGCCCGTCACGAAGTCTGTTTCGGATCGCCCGCTCCAGCGCTTTCGAGGTCAACATCGTCGAAACAGCAGACCATGTCGGTCGCAGTGCAGGCTCGATTTTTTCAACATTTTCGCCGTAGAGGCGCAGCGCCGTGCGGGTTCCCGTACCGGTGATCAGATCAAATCCTTCCGCAGGGACACTGCGCACCAGGTCGCGGTAGAAATCCGCGGGAAAGTAATTGCGGAACACAATATGGGGGAAGGGCGAGGAGAAATGATCGGCAGCCTCGATGCTCGCAACCGCATGCGCGGTGAGCTCCTCGGTCAGATCAGGGACTGTCTCAGCAAGCGTCATGACGATGACTCAGAACAGGTTACGTTTGAATTGGATTAGCTTGAATTCTCAGCTCCTGGGCCAAATAAGACAACTGGCCCGGATCGTCCACCCTGAAGGCGGATTTTCGCTTTTTTGTGGACAAAAAGCGAACCCGACAATGATCCGGCGCGGTCGCCGCAGCTTCGTGTTCGATGTCCTGATCCGGCTCCGGTCACTCGTTTCGGTGCGAAAATGTTGCTTTTTGCCGTATTCATTCAAGCCCGACCGGTAATCCTCGAATTCGACGCTTTTGCAGCGCCACTCGCCGGCAGTTTGCCCGCAAGCGGCACCAGCAACACGGCAATCAGCGCCACGAGCGCGAGAAGGGCCCAGGCTTCGTTGACGGAGATTGCGAACGCCGCCCGCTCGACCATCGGGCGCACATAGGCCTCGACCGTGGCCTGCGATACGTCGGGCGGGGGATGCAAAAATAGCTGCACGTCGAGCCCGATCGCCTGCGCCGCGCTGACGTCGCCTGCGATCAGCCGGTCGCGCAGCGCGAGCCCATGCCCGACCGTGCGGCCGTAGAGAATGGTGTCGATCAAGGCGATGCCGATCGCTCCGCCGAGATTGCGCATCAGGTTGAACAGCCCGCTGGCGTCCGGCACTTGCGCGGCCGTGAGAGTACCGAGCGCCAGCCGCGTCGGCGGCAGCAGGCAGAACATGATCGCGATCCCGCGCAGAACCTGGGGCAAGAACATCTCGTCGAAATCGGCAACGCGGCTCTGGAACGCGCTCAGGCCAAGGCCGAGCGCAAACAGGGCGAATCCGCATGCCGACAGCTTGCGCGGGTCATACCTCGATTCCAGCGCCCCCGCGAGCGGCGCGGTGATGAGCTGCGCGATGCCGGTGACGAGCATGATGGTGCCGATCTCGAACGCATCGTGGCGGCGGACATAGGCGAGAAAGACCGGCATCAGATAGACCGAGCCGAACAGGCCGACACCGAGGCAGAAACTCAGGGCACAACTGACGGCAAAGGCGCGGGCGCGCAGCGTCTTCAGTTCGACCACGGGACGCGATGCCTTGAGCGTCCTCGAGGCGAAGATGGCCGCGGCTAGGCCACTTGCGAGGAACAGCGCGATGCAACGCGCCGACAGCCAACCAAGCTGCGGCGCCTGTTTGAGGCCGAGCTCAAGGCAACCGAGCGCTGCCGTCATCATGAGAAGCGAGAAGAGATCGAGTGTAGCAAGATCGTTGAAGTTCGGCTTTTCGATCGGCAGCAGGAACGGCGTGGCGAGCGCCGCAAGCAGGCCCGGTACCACGTTGATCAGAAACAGCCAATGCCACGACCAGGTCTCGGTGATCCACCCGCCGACCACCGGGCCGATGGTGGGCGCCAGCACCGCCATGATGCCGCCGAGCGTCGTGGCGATCGGGTGCAGGCGCAGCGGGAACAGCAGGAACACCGCGGAGAACACCGCCGGGATCAGCGCGCCGCCGGCAAATCCCTGAAGCACGCGGAAGGACACGAGCGTGGCAAAACTGGCGCTGGAAGCACAGCCGATCGAGGCAAGCGTGAAGAGGCCGATGGCGGCCACGAACATCCAGCGCAGCGTCAGGACGCGCGTGAGCCAGCCAGTCAATGGAATGGCAACGATCTCGGCGATCAGATAGGCGGTCTGAATCCAGCTCATCGCGTCGCGCGAGATTTCGAGCGCCTGCTGGATCGCGGGAAGCGAGGTGGCGACCACCTGGATGTCGAGGATCGCCATGAACATGCCAAGGCACATCAGGATGAAGCCGAGCCATGTCGCGGCCATCGACTCCTGCCTTGCGATGATCGCCTCGGTCATGATCGGGCACGCGCAGTTCGCGCCGCATCGAGCGCGCGATTTTCGGCGCGGATGCGGATGAAGAGCATGGCGGCGTTGAGCATTGTGAACACCAGCGCAAGAAAGGGCAGGCCGAGCACGAGCGGCAGCACCACAATCTCGCCGGCGACCACGGCGTAATTGGGATGGGAGAGATAACGATAAGGCCCTGCCGATACCAGCGGCGCTCCCGGCAGCACGATAATCCGCGTGGTCCAGCGCTGACCGAGCGTGCGCATCACCCAGACGCGCAGGATTTGCAGGCCGAGATAAGCGACCAGGGCGAAAATGTTCAACGGCCGATCATGGCCGAACAGCCAGAGCGAGATCAGCCAGGCCGCATGCAGGGCGACCATCAAGGGATAGTGCTGCGCGGAAACCTCGAAGGCGCCGCGTTGCTTCAACCTTTTCGTGTTGAGACGGGAAAAGACCAGTTCTCCGGCGCGCTGGGCCGTCACGAGGCCAAGCAGGATTTCGGCCAGTGTCATACCGCGCGCCGCAGCGCGACGCAGCTTGCGGTGAAGCCGGGTCCGAGCGCCGTGAGGAGCGAACGCGCCGGCAGGCCCTTCGCCAGCGCGCGTTGGAGGATGAACAGGACCGTCGGCGCCGACATGTTGCCATAGTCGGCGATCACGTCGCGTTCATGATCGAGCGTGCCCTGGTCGAGCGCGAGCGCGGACTCGATCGCGTTGATCACCTTGGCGCCACCGGGATGGCAGATGAACCTGCCGATGTCGGCCAGCGAAAGGCGCATGCGCGTCAGGATTTTCTCCAGAGCCGGCTTGAGTTCGGACGAGACGAATTCGGGGACGGTGCGGCGAAGGATGACGCCGAACCCTAAGGGATCGACGCTCCAGCCCATGACGTCAAGTGTATCCGGCCAAAGGTGCTCGCCGGTGCTTTCGATTTGGGTCTCTCCGCCGTCTCCGGCGCGCAGCACGATCGCCGCGGCGCCGTCGCCGAACAGGCTGGTGGCGATGATGTTGGCCTTGGTCAACTCGTCGAGCCTGAGCGCGAGCGAGCAGAGCTCGATCGTCACCAGGAGCACGTTGGTACCAGGCCGCGCCTGCGCCAGCCGCGAGGCGATCGAAAGGCCCGAAGCGCCGCCGGCGCAGCCGAGCCCGAACACCGGCACGCGGGAGACGTCGGATCGAAAGCCCATGCGGCGGTGGACGCGCGCATCGAGACTGGGAGTGGCGATGCCCGTGGAGCACACGGTCACGACGGTGTCAACGTCTGCTGCGCGAATGCCGGCGCTCGCCAGCGCCTTGCCGGCCACCTCGATGTAGAGCGCTTCCGCCCCTTCAAGAAACGCCTCGGTGCGTTCCGGCCAGCCCCGCGGCGTGAGATACCAGTCGAACGGCTTGACGCCGTGGCGCTTGATGATCCCGGTGTTGGTGTAGATGCTTGCGAATCTCTCATAGTCGGGAAAGCGGCTGCCGAAAATATCCCACGCGGCGGCCAGAACGTCCTTCTGCAAGAAGGTATGGGCAGGCACCGATGTCGCCAGCGAAACCAGGGCGGCTGAATGCATGACAAGCCTCTCGAGTCGCCTTACCGTTATCACTGGAACAGCGATCGAAATCGTTTATTTCGGTCATTGCAGAGCGACGAGTCACTAAAGCGTGAAGCAACCTCGCCAAGGCGTTGGCCCTGGAGTTTGCCTTGCCGGTGGGGTTGTTCCTTGGCATAATTTCAACCTGGCAAATCCGCCTGCGTACTGCCGCTCAAGAGCGCGAGATGACCAATCGCATATTTGCTTCCGAATTGCGCGAGAAGCTCGGATACCCGACCAGCGAAACGGTCCAGGGCCTGCGGCTTCTGAAAGCCTTCATCAGGCTCTCATCTTCGCAACGCGCCGAGGTGGTCGATCTCGTCGAGCAGCTCGCCAACGATCCCGCGCCAGTGCCCAACGGGCACTTCAATGCGCGATGAGGGCGTCGTGAGTTCGTCGCGCAAGGCAGCCGGCGAAAAAGCGAATGCTCATTGAAAGACGCATTTGATCGAAGCAATTCTGAAGTCATTCGCGCCAACGCGCTGAGCCTTTTCGAGCAAACACCCCCTTCCGCGTACCACGATGGCCAAGCCGTCATTCGATCGCAGGGCTGCATGACCTCCGGCTTCGACAAGAGCCTCGGCAGCAGAGGTCTGGCTTGATCCAGAAATACCGTTGGTCTTCTCAAAGCTCTGGCGTCGCGGGGAAAAATCAGCCGGCCGGCAGCCGCAAGGTGGCCCAAGCCGGCTCACTCCCGGCAGCGAAGGGCGTGAATCGCCACAACGGGGGAAATGTGGTAACCCACAAAAAACGGGGAAAACAGAAAAACAGGAGGAAGGCGTCCATGGCCGAACCGAAACTGGAAGTACCGACTGAATTGCGCGATCTGGCCGAAAAGACCATTGATCAGGCAGAAAAGGCCTTCGGTATGTTCTTCGATGCCGCCAACAAATCGGTGGGGTCGATCCCCGGCCCAGGGACGGAAATTTCCAAACAGGCGTTGTCGTTCACCCAGCAGAACATGAAGGCCGCCTTCGAACACGCGCGCAAGCTGGTTCACGCCACCGATCTTCAGCAGGCCATGCAAATCCAGTCGGAATTCCTGCGCAGCCAGTTCACTAATGCCGGCGAGCACATGCGCCAGATCACGGGCGAGGTGATGACGGCGGCCAGGGATGCGGCAAGGCCCAAATCCTGAAAGCGAGAGCGCATTCGCCTGATATGATGAGAATGCGTGCAATCGCTGCCCACAAATTAATCTTGCCTGGGCAGCCTTCATTGGATTTCAATTTTCCGTGCAGGTCCTTGACGGGCCACCGGATGTCTTCATCCGCCGTCCGTCAACCTTTCTGCTGATCCCTGCCGGCTCTGCCGGCAGGGATTTGCTTTTGTCGATGCGGTCAGACAAAGCGCAGTCGCACCGCGTCGAGCCCGATTCCCTTTGGCGTCGCGGTCCAGGTCTCGCCGGGGGCGATCGGCATGGCCTTGGTCAGCGTGCCGGTGGTGACGATTTCGCCGGCGGCAAGCTTCGGGTTGACAGGATCGGACGCAAGCAGGCCGACCAGATGGCGCAGTGCGGTGAGCGGGCCGCCCAGCACATTTTCCGCAGCCCCGCGATCGATCACATGGCCGTTGCAAGAAAGTTCGATTTCGAACGTGGCAAGCGTTCGCCGCCACTCCGCCGCGCGCGGTGCGAAGGGATGACGCGGACCGATCAGCAGCGCCCCGTGCACGCCGTTGGCGGCGATGGTGTCGCTGGCCTCGAACTTCCATCCCGGAAAGATCGACTGCACGATCTCAAAACCGAGCGCGGTCCACTCGATGCACCCTGACAGGGCCTGCTCGTCCATTTCGGCCGAAGGTGACGCGCCAAGCCCGAACATGATCTCGGGCTCGATGCGCGGTTCGGAAAACGGCTTGAGCGGGAGCGCCTCGAGCGCATCGAGTTCTCGCGCGCTGCGGTCGAACACATAACCCCAGACCGGCGCATAGACGCCGTATTGCGGCCAGATCGTGCGATTGGTGAAACCGATCTTGCGGCCCACCACTTCCGCGCCCTCGGCCTCGTACATCTGCCGGACCAGGGGAGTGATGCGGTAGGCATCCTCGATACTCAAGGCGGCAGGGCGGCCGGAGAATGGCGGGACCTGGCGGGTGTTGCGGAGTGCGCTGAACGCCTCGGCTGCGATCGCTTGCAGCCTTTCGGTAGGTTGGCTCGTGTTCATCTGTCCTGCTCGATCGGGGTACGAAAGGCTCAAACCCCGATTGTTTCCTCCGGGCGCCGCTTTTGCACGCTTTATTTGCGCATCGAACCGATATAGGCCGCAATATCGGCCGCCTCGTCGCGGCTGAGCGGGAAATTCGGCATCTTGGGATGCGGTTCGAGCAGGAAGGATGTGATCTTCTCCGAACTGAAATCCGATTTTTTGGCGATGGCGGTGAACGGGGGAACGTCGGCGCTTGCCTGCTTCTGGTCGCCGTCAACCACGTGACAGGTAGCGCACCATCGCCGGGCAAGGTCGGCGCCATGATCGGCGTCAGCTGCGGAGGACGCTGATGCGCCAACGGTCGCGGCCAACGCAGCAGCCATCAAAAGAACCAAAGGATGCCCGAGATCCGCGCCCATTCGATGCTCTCCTCCGACTTGCCGGTTGCGAAAACGAAACGTTTTACGCCTCTCGGGTGGAAGCAATGCCGCGCGTTAGCCCGCAAGCCATTGATCCTGATCAAAGGGCGGCGCTGCACCGGCGGTTATTTCTGGTGGCCCGGTTCTGACGCGGCGCGGCTTGTCGGCCTCCGAGCTTGAGGAACTCGCAGCGCCGGCCGGAGTCATTTACGCCATTTTGCTTCTGTTATTTGCGACGATGCCATGAATGGCCAGCCGCAAATTTGGGCGAGGCGCCGCGTGATCATGCCGCAGGATGCCATCAACCAGTTCAGGCTCGCCGCGACCTTCCTTTGCCTGTCAGCCTCGGTCGCTTCCGCCCAGGACCCCGCGGCCGGCCAGATATCGTTCTCGCGATGTGTCGGCTGCCACTCCATTGGCGTCGATGCGAAGAACAAGAATGGACCGCAGCTCAACGCGCTGGAGGGGCGCAAATGCGGAAGCGTCGAGGGATATGTTTATTCAAACGCCAACAAGGACTGTGCCTTCACCTGGAACGAAGCCAATTTTGTTGAATATATCCGCGATCCCAAGGCCAAGATTCCCGGCACGAGAAAATCCATTTCCGGCATCAGGGATCTGACCGAGGCCAAAAACCTGTGGGCCTATCTGCGTCAGTTCGGTCCCAATGGCCTGCTGAAATAGCCGCGGCATTTCATTTTTCATTGTCGCCCAGCAACCTGCCGGTGATCTTGTTGATGAGATGGATGCGGGCGCAGGCCGGGCAGTTAACGGTTTCGTAAGCGTCGGGATGATCTGTCGGCGCAGCATCCGGCATGTGAATCTGAACGTTCATGCCGGTCTGTGTGCAGCGAAAGATCAATTTGCGCATTTCTCCGTTTTGACGCCTTGCAGGCGTCTTGCATTGATCTGGCGCAAGGCTTGCGGGACGACGCTTCTACAACTGTCGCTCTGACAGTTTCGCCCTGTTTTATGGATAAGGCGCAGGTCCGAGTGTCGCGATCAGCGGTTTGTCGGTCGGCGCCGGTTTCAGATCGCTCGAAGTAGCATCGCCGAGAAACTTGTCGAGTGTCGCCTGGATCTTCTCCTTGACCGAATCCGGACCACGGTCGCTCATCCAGGTGTGCTGAAACTGGGTCTTCACGATGTCGATGTTGTCGGCCTTGGCCTCCTGCGGCGTTGGCAGCACGCCGGGATCGGTCCTGAAGTTCGGATCCGACGAGCGGAAGGACAGGATCTTCATCTTGTCGTTGAGCACGAAGGGAACGCGCAGATTGTCGAGCGTGATCACCCTCGTAACCAAGTTCGGATGCTCCTTGGCGCAGAACATCGCAATATCGCCGCCGTTGGAATGGCCGACCAGCGTCAGGTGATCGTAGTCGGCGTTCGGCTGCAGCTTTTTCAATTCGCCGAGCACGAACAGGATATTGGCTTCGCCTCGCTTGTAGACTTCGAGGCGGCCGACATAGGGCAGGCCGACCCTGGTGACCAGCGGCGGGTCGGTCGCATTGTCTTGCTGGATGCTCGCCACCAGATATCCTCGCGCGGCGAGCACGTTGGCGAGGAACGAATATTCGGTGTTCTTGACGGTGTTGCCGTTGCTGATGATCGCGACCGGAAGCTTCCAAATGCCGGCATTGGCTTTCATCTCATAATCGCGACGCACGGCAAGATCGACCGACACCGGCCGGGCGCGATCGGTATCGAAGAGATTCAGCGTCTCGTGTCGAATGGCCCACTTGCTGGCCGCGACGTAAGCAGCGCCGGCCACAAGGCAGAGGCAAGCCAAGACGGCCAAAGCCCGTTTCATGTGTTCCCACCCTAAGAATTCTTCTCCAAAGAGATGGTGTTTCAACGCAGATGAAGCGAGTTCCGCCCATGGGGGCAGCAAATTAATTTTTGTAGAGTTTTTGCTTCGCAGCATCGGCCCGCTATTGTGCGTTGCAAAATTTGCACAAAACTCGAACCCAAAAGCCGAATCCGGGGCTCGAATCCAATTCTCGAACTCAAGACTCGAGCCGAAATGCCGATATTCCGGGCGCCGCGTGATCGGCCGATTCCATTGCGGGAACGTGATCGGCCGCGCGCTCGCGGATCATCGCGACCACGGCATCGATCGCCGAGGTGATGGCGGGGCGCCGATAGGCCCAGCGCGGGTCACCGTCGGGGGAAGCGATCACCATGGTTGCGTTGGCCTCGAACAGCAAAAGGTCGCCGCCACCGTTTAATCCGAAATCGACCCCGGCATAGTCGAGGCCAAGCACGTCGCCGATAGCGGACAGCGCTGCCATGGCCTTGTCGCCAATCACGCTGCGCATATCGGCAAGGAAGGCCGATTCCTCGGCTCGATGCTCTGCCTGCTCGGCCATGTCCGAGGTGAAGTAGTGCACTTTCCAGTTTCGGGAGATCGCCAGATGCAGCGGATAGATCTTGCCGCCGATCAACATGACGCGATACTTGCGCGCGCTGCCGTCCTCGCCGCGGGCGTCAAGATACTCGATTATCAGAAGCTCGCTGCCCGGCAGGCTTGCGGCGGCGTCGGGCAAATCGGTTTCATTCTCGACCAGGATGAAATTGCGCCCCGTGTGATATCCGGGAGAACGCAAGAGCAGCGGGAAGGTGAGTTTCTGGTTCAAAACCCACGCAGAACCATTTGGACCTGTGAAAACATCGCGAGCGGTCAGCAGGATTTTCGGGACCACCAGTCCCCCAAGGTGAGCGAGCCGCCGCGCATTGTCGATGCGCCCGGTCCTCATCACCGCGCGCGGATCGTTGATGAGGGGTGCACCGCTGCGCGAGGTCAGCTGGATGGCGTCTTGCAACGCACCCCCGCACAGGTCGGCATCGCCGATTGCGTTGAAGATGAGCTGGTGTGGCGGAAGGGGCGCCGCGGGATCGAGATAGTCGGCCACCGCGACCGAAGTCGAGAAAATGCGATCGTCAAGAAACGGGGCGGTCGGAATGTTGCCGCCGCCCGAGGATACCAGCTGCAGGAGAGTTACCGGCGGCCGGCTGCCGCGGTAGGGCAGGGTCGAGATCGCGTGGCCTTGAAAACCTTTGCGGAAATGCTCGCGCGCGCGGTCGTACTCGCCAAAATCGGCCAGCACCGCGCCCAATCCCTGGTGCGCCTGCGCGTGATGCGGATCGGATTTCAGCGCCGCCTCGTAGTGCACGCGCGCCTCCTCGTGCCGGTTGGCGCGAAGCAGGAGGTTGGCGAGGTTCACGCGCCCCATCGGGTTGTCGGGATGGTGGAGGATGGCCTCGGCATAGACGCGGCAGGCGGCGTCGATCGCGCCCATGGCGGCGAGAAGCGTTCCGAATTCGTTGAGCGCACTGAAATTGGCAGGCCAGCGCTTGAGAATGTCGATGAAAGCGAGCTGCGCCTCTTGCCGCCGGTCCAATGCACCAAGTAGCGCCGCGCGTTCGATTTCGATGGCGACCTCGCCTTTGCCGGCTCGCGCCAGCAGTTCGTCGAGCTCGCGCAACCGCGATTGCTGTGCGAGGCGGGGACCCCAACCGTCGGCAGGTTCAGGTGCGAGGGTCGCCTTCTCTTTCGCTGCAGACTGGCTTTGCATGAAATTTGAAAGATTTCATTTTTGGGCCGCCACTATCGGCTGATTCGCTCTTCGTTCGCGACCCGTTTTGAGGACCTGACCTGCCGGCGATCTCGGCGGAAGTGGGGTCCAAGTACAGTTCCGGCTTTCTTCTTCGGCAGGAATCGTTGCACAAGGATGCATACACCTCACAAGGACCTTGCCTGTGAACGATGTCGCCAGATCGGAACTGCCGAGAGAGATCGCGGTGCTTGGCGCCGGAATCGAGATCGGAGCGTCGCAGCGCGGAACCCTGATGGGACCGGCGGCGCTGCGCACGGCGGGTTTGTTGACCCTGCTCGAGAGCCTTGGCTTTTCGGTTGAGGATCACGGCGATCTGTCCGTTGCCGGCGTGCCCGAGCTCGACGACGTTCCGCCCGACAACTGCAGGCATTACCGCGAGATTCAGCGTTGGACCCGGACGCTGAGCACACGCGCCTATGAGCTTGCCCATTCCGGCGTGATCCCGATCTTCATCGGGGGAGATCACTCGCTGTCGATGGGGTCGGTGAACGGCGTGGCGCGCCATTGCCGCGAAACCGGCCGTGACCTGTTCGTGATGTGGCTCGACGCGCACGCCGACTACAACACGCCTGCGACGACCATCACCGGCAACATGCATGGCATGTCCGGTGCCTTTCTGTGCGGCGAGCCGGGGCTTGATGGCCTTCTGGGTAACGAGCCACGCGCCTCGATCGATTCCAGCCGGCTCGAATTGTTCGGTACGCGCTCGATCGACAAGCTGGAAAAGGAGCTGGTGCGCGAGCGCCGCATCAGCGTCGCCGATATGCGCCATATCGATCAGTTTGGCGTCGGAATCCTGATGCGGCGGGCCATCGACAGGGTGAAGGCCAGCAACGGCGTGCTGCATCTGAGTTTCGACGTCGATTTTCTCGATCCCGACGTTGCTCCCGGCGTCGGCACGACGGTGCCTGGCGGGGCGACCTATCGCGAGGCGCATCTGATCATGGAGATGCTCCACGATTCCGGAATCGTTCGCTCCGTCGACATCGTGGAACTCAATCCGTTCCTCGATGTGCGCGGCCGCACCGCGCGCGCTGTCGTCGAATTGGTCGGAAGCCTGTTCGGCCAGCAAATCACCGACCGCCCGACGCCGACGAACGCGATCGATCCGGATCGGTGAGCAGCCTCTGCCCCGCGGAACCTTTCGCCGAGCCGTGCGATTGACGTGAAGTGGAAACGTCAGTGCGAGGTGGTTCGATGACCGAAAGTCATTCGAAACAGGGAGGTGTGCGTCCGGTCTGGATCGCACTTGCAGTCGCAATCTTCGGCGTTCTGGCGATGCTGATTGTCGATCACGGTCCCTGGAGCCGCGCCCACGTCCAGACCGCGGAACTAGCCAACCACCACACGACCGGCGAAGCCGCGCGTTCCGCAGGCGCCGCTGTGGAGCCGACCTTGCCAAGGCCCGCGCTGGAACCGGAAGCGCCAGGGCCCAGGCCGGCGCAGCCGGCAAATCCGCAGACGCGGTAAGCGTCAGCGATACTTAAGCGAAATGAATACTTTGGATCAGGTTGCTCAGCGGATGCTGACGAAGGTGCCCCAAAGCGCCGCGAGAATCGCACCTACGAACACATAGGACGGATTGTCGCAAAACGTGCCGCCATAGCTGCACAACGTATTGCCAAACGAGCCGATCTCGTGGTGGGAGGCGGCATAAAACAGGCCCGAGAGGACGACCAGGGCTCCGGCTACAAAATACATCGCCCCTCCTGAAAGGGTAAACCTCAATGGCCTGAAAGAGCGGATTGCCCCGGATCATGATGCGATTAACTAGAATCGCATCTCTTTGTTTGAGCATGATTTTTTCGGAAAACTGGTTTCCACTTTTCCGGATCATGCCCCAAGACATCCGCTCTTACTCGAGACGATATTGCCGCAACGGCGTTGCTATTCCGAAAACAGAAAGGGCAAATTTTTCATTACCAGCCACGGGGAGGTGTCCGGACGAGCTCGAGCCCTGGAGGCAGCCAGATGGTGCGGACTAGCTCCGTAACCTTCAATTGATGAGCCGCCCGCACTTCACATCTGGCGGCGTTCCAGATACGAGCGCGAATGACTGCGCGTGCCGATCCACCTGCGCGCCGCGTTGCTATTTCTCGCCGCCGGCGGCCACTGCCTCGAGCGCGATCTTGTTCTGCGCGACCTCGGCCTGGAGGCGGGCGATGTTTTCCAGAAGGCGCTGGCTGGTCAGGACGAGAAAGTAGTAGCCGAATTGCGGATTCTGGAAATAAATCTCGAGCAGCTTCTCGTACGTGATCGTCAGCACCTGGCCGTCTTCCAGGCATTGCACCGTCGCCGTGCGACGGTTGTCGGGCGACAGGAAGCCGAGCTCGCCCATTATGTTTCCCGGCGGCAATTCGACATTGATTTCCTTGACCAGGAATTTTCCGGTGATGGTCATGAACATTTCGTTGGCGACATCGTCCTTTTTGAAGAGCACATCGCCCTTTTTATATTTACGCTCGCTCATGAACGGCTTCAGCCATTCCATCGAAGTGTCGCCTTGCGTGGCCGTGCGCGCCATCTTCACCAGATGAAGCATCTGTCGCAGGCGCCAGGCGTTGATGGGGATCAGCAGAAGATACAGCAGAAATGTCGTGATGGTTCCTGTGAGCGCGCCGAAGCCTGCGTAGAATGCGCAGCCGATCATGTTGGCCACCCGCAAGGGAACCATGGTCTGGGTCAGCAAGGTGGCGACGAAGAAGATCGCGCCGATCAGCGCGAACAGGTTGGCAAGCGTGATGTTGGCGAGAAAGATCTCCAGGAACCGATTGAAGATCGCCTCCCAGGTGACGTTGTTCGGATCAAGGCCGAGCTGGATCAGGATCTTTGCGACCCTGAGATTTTCCGCGGCGGTGTCGAGGATGCGGTTTAGAACCGTCGACACGTCTGCACTCGTCATCGGATCCTCCCGCACAAAATTGCCGGTAATCGCCATAAATCGCGCGCCGTCTGAAACACGACAGCAGGTAGCCTCGGATTGAAGGAGTTAGTACCGGTCCAGATGCCTGCGATCAACTTCTACTCCAGGAGCGCCTGGCCGCAGCCCTTCAAGCCGGAGCGCAATCAGGGTTTGCGGCGATGAAAATCGGAGATGGTGAGTTCTGAGAAATAGGTCGTCCTATCGGCCATCGGCGCATCCAGCGGTGCGGGGCTGACAACGACCCTGCGACCTTTCCTCCGCATTGCAGCGCCCGATCGCGGCACTTTGGGCTTGGGGGTAGGTGGGGCCGCCGGCGGTGAAGGACAGGTTCCAGCGCCGGCGCCGGTATGATCCGATGAAAGTTGCCAGGCGACGCATTCCTGGCCGGAGAAGCTCACGACCTGGCAGGCTCCGCGTCCGAATTGCGCGCATCCCTTGGCGGCCTTCGCCTCGGCCTCCGCTTGCGAGGCCATCTTCCAGTTCGAGGAGTAGGAGCCATTGGCGGTGAAGCCGACCGCGCCCCACGGCATGTCGCTTAAGGCCGCATTCGGCTGGCTCGGCAGCGGTGCGGGAATGGGAACGGGGCTCGGCGGGACGTCGTCCATTTTCGGCGGCGCGGGGATGGGAGCCGGTGCCGGGCGGCTTGGCGCCGGCGGCGGCGAATCGGGAGAACTCATCGACGTCTGCGCGATGACAAGCCCGTCGAGGGGACGCAACAACGTCTCGGAGGCGAGCGCATCTCGAACAGGCGCGGCTGCGATCAGAGAAGTCGTGATCGCCCCTGCAAACGATAACGCAAAGGGTCGAACGGCTCGCATTGTCCAAGTCAACTTCAAGTCAACTTCCGGCCTTTCGTCGGTATCGCGTGACCGCAATGTTCCAAGAATTCCGGCATATCACAAGGGCCGGAAGCCAAAGCTCCCTTGGATTTTCGACCAAGCCGCTTCAGGTCCTGCTTCCAAGCTTCTTGACGGCATCGAAGGTTGCCGGGCTCGGATGGCCATCGACCGGCCCCGAGTAAAGTCCCTTCTCCTCGAGGCGCCGCTGCAGGTTCTGCCAGAAGTCCGCGCTCCAAAGTTCGGGATGGCTGGTCAGCGACTGTACCGTTACCTCGTATTTCGCCTCCAGCGCCCGCGTGATCAGCCGGGCGGCTTCCGAACCGTCGCGCTGCAGGCCGAGCACGCCCGAATTGTAGGCTGCGCCCAGATTGTGAAGGCCGAGCGCATCGCCCTTGTCGGCCGCGGCGCGATAATGCTTGAGCGCTGTTTCGGCATTGCTTGGCTTGCCGCCGAGCCCGTTCTCATAGAAATAGCCAAGCGTCGCTTCAGCGCGCGCATTTCCTTTGGCCGACGAGGTCTCATAGGCATTGGCGGCCTGCACCATGTCGATGGGCGTACCGCCAAGACCGCGGGCGTAACAGTCGCCCTTGACAAGAAGTCCACCGGGAAAGGAATCGGTTCCGAGTTTGCGGGCATAGAAGCAGGCTCTGGTATGGTCCACACGGGTGAACTTTCCCGAATAGAAGGCGAGCGTAAGGTTGTTGAGCGAGGATTCGTGGCCCTGGGCGGCAGCCTTGCCGTACCAGTCATAGGCTCTGGATGCATCCGGCTGCACGATCGTGCTCAGCTTGAAATCCGGGTCGAACAGCGTTCCATAGAAAAATTCGGCGACCATCTCGCCGCCGCGCGCGTCGCGCTCCAGCGTATCCATCGCGACTTTGCTGGTTTTGGCCGCATCGCGCACCGCAAGCAACTGGCTGACGCGCTGGGCAGGATCGACCGGCCTTGCCCATTGCGCGTTCTTGCTCGCCGTGGGCGTCGCCCAGAACCACAGCATGGCCAGAAGTGCGAGCGCCTGGGGAAAGACGATCCACGCCAGCCGATACCACTTGTCGTCATACCAGAGCTTGCCGTGGGCTGAGAGCCAGCTCGAATGGACCGGGATCATGACAAGGTCTCCGACATCCTTCCCATGATCAGCTGACCGTCGCTTCCAGCAGATCAGCCGTTTCGATCCGCGACAGATCCGCATTCGCATCAGTGGAGATGCGGATGGCCTGCGCCTCCCGCGCCTTTTCCAGCAGCGTGCGCATCGAACGCGCATTGCCCCAATCGGGCGCCTTGGTGCGGGATTCGATCCACGCCGTCAACGCTGCAGCGAAATCCTCAGGCAGCGAGAAATGCTGGCGTGCCGCCATGCGGCGAAGGATTTCGCAGAGATCGCTGGCGCCGTAGGGCGGGAAATCCACCGTCTTGGTGAAGCGGCTGCCCAGTCCCGGATTGCTCTCGATGAAGCGGCGCATCTCGTTGGGATAGCCCGCGACGATCACGACGATGCGATCGCGGTTGTCTTCCATGAACTTGAGCAGCGTGTCGATCGCCTCCTTGCCGAAGTCGTGGCCGCTGGCGCCGGTGCCTGCGGCCAGTGTATAGGCTTCATCAATGAACAGGATGCCGTCGAGCGCCTCCCGGCACCTGTCGAGGGTCTTGGTCGCGGTCTGTCCGACATAGCCCGCAACTAGGCCGGCGCGATCGGTCTCCACGATGTGTCCCCTGCGCAGAACCTTGAGGCTGCGGAAAACCTCGCCGATCACGCGCGCCACCTCGGTCTTGCCGACGCCGCGCGGTCCGGTGAACACCATGTGCTGGCTAAGTGCGGCGACGGGGAGGCCCTGTTCTCTCCGCTTCTGTTCGACCTCCAGCCGCGCGGTGAGGCGCTTGACCTCATGTTTGACCGGCGCAAGGCCGACCATGGCGTCGAGCTTCTCGAGCGCTGCGGCCGCCGAACCCCGGTCGTCTTCAGCCTTTTGGCCTGTGGCCTGAGCGACGTCCTCGATCGTGACCACCGAAATGTCGGCCGCAGGATTGTTCGCCACCCGCACCGCCTGCGCCTCGCGCGTCTTCTCCAAGAGCGTGCGCATCTCCCGCCCATTCGCCCAATCATCTGCCTTCGAGCGCGCCTCGATCCATGGCCTGAGCTTGGCCTCGAAGCCTGCAGGCAGGGCGAATTGCTGGCGCGCGGCCATGCGGCGGAAGATCTCGCACAATTCGCTCGCATCGTAAGAGGGGAAATCGACCGTCTTCGAGAAGCGGCTGCTCAGGCCCGGATTGCTGTCGATGAAGCGGCGCATTTCGTTGCGATAGCCGGCAACGATCACGACGATGCGGTCGCGATTGTCCTCCATGAATTTCAACAGCGTGTCGATCGCCTCCTTGCCATAATCGGCGCCGAGGCCGGCGGAAGCGGCGAGGCTGTAGGCCTCGTCGATGAACAGGATGCCGTCGAGCGCCTCGCGGCATTTGTCGAGCGTCTTGATCGCGGTCTGCCCGATATAACCGGCGACGAGACCGGCACGGTCGGTCTCCACGACATGGCCTTTGCGCAGCACCTTCAGTCCGCGAAAGATTTCGCCGATCAGGCGGGCGACCTCGGTCTTGCCGACGCCGGGCGGGCCGGTGAACACCATGTGCTGGCTGAGCGCCGAAACGTCGAGACCCATATCGCGCCGCTTCTGTTCGACCTGCATGCGCGCCACCAGCGCCTTGACTTCCTGCTTCACCGGAGCAAGCCCAACCATGGCGTCAAGTCTGGCGAGCGCCGCATCCGTCGAAGGAACTCCCGCCGTTTCATCGTCGTCGGTGATCGCGATGGGGCGGACCAAATCGGCCGTATTCGCCTGCGGCTGATCGTGCTGCTGCACCAGGCGCATGGCGATAAAGGTCATGCTGAAGCCTGCGGCGACAATGGACAGGATCGTCAGCGCGGTGGTCATCATGGCCGTTCAACCGCGCCCGGTTGCCTTCAACAGGTCGACGATTTCGATGCGCGACAGATCGGCAGACGGATCGGTGGCGATCCGAAGCGCCTGCGCCTCGCGCGACTTTTCCAGAAGCGTGCGCATCTCCCGCGCGTTGGCCCAGTCCTCGGCGCGCGAGCGTTCGCTGATCCACGGCGCCCCGAAAAACCGTCAGGCAGGGTGAAATGCTGCCGCGCCGCCATGCGGCGGAGGATTTCACAAAGTTCGTCAGCGCTGTAGCGCGGGAAGTCAATGGCCTTGGTGAACCGTCCGGCCAGCCCCGGATTGGTGTCGATGAAGCGGCGCATTTCGTTGGGGTAGCCCGCGACGATCACCATGATCCGGTCGCGATGGTCTTCCATGAACTTCAGGAGCGCCTCGATCGCTTCCCTGCCGAAATCGGCGCCCGAACCGGGCGTGCCGGCCAGCGTGTAGGCCTCGTCGACGAAAAGAATGCCGTCCAGCGCCTCGCTACACTTCTGCAGCATTTTGGGCGCGGTCTGCCCGATATAGCCCGCCACCACGTCGGCGCGCTGAACCTCGACCAGATGTCCGACCCGCAAGACCTTGAGTGCACGATAGATGTCGCCGAGCGCACGCGCCACCTCGGTCTTGCCGACGCCCGGTGGACCGGTGAACACCATGTGCAGGCTCAGCGGCGCCGAGGTGAGGCCCTGTGCGCGCCGTTTCTGCTCAACCTGCAGCCGCGCGATCAGGCCGTTGACCTCGCGCTTGACCGGCGCCAGACCCACCATGGCTTCGAGCTCCTCGATTGCCTTGTTGGGCGCGGAGTCCGGGATTTCCCGTTCGGGCGCCAACAGCATCTGGAAGGTTTCGGCCAGGCCGCCGCGCGGCGCCGGCTGCAGCGCGCCGGCTCGCGCATAGGAGGATGCCGCCACCGACACCAAAAGTCCGATCGCAGCGAGTACCAGCACGATCAGCGTGCCGCTGAGCATGTGCTGGGTCGAAGGAGAGAGCCCCTTGATCCATCCCGCCGGTCCGGACTGCGGATTGAGAATCCAGGCGGTGATCATCGTGGCGCCGACGCCGCCGATGATGATGGCGAGGATCTGCTGGTCCTTGAACAGGTTTCTCATCGCGAGGTCTTTAACAGGGGTTCACGGCGCGCCAGACGACGGGGATGCTTTGCGAGCCGGGAAGCTCGATCAGCACGCGCGTCGGCGTCAGGCCCAGGACGGCACCGGTGGCATTGCCTTCAACCACAAAGGTGCCGGCGCCGGCGCCATAGGGCGCCGGATAAGGCACCGCGATCCGCTGCATATTCTCAGTGACCGTGAAATAGGGGGAGGCGTAGTTCCCCGAGCGGATGCGAAGCGTGCTGCCAATCGCGGCCGTACCCTTGGCGATGGTCATCGAGGCCAGCGGAATCTTGCAGCGCTGCGCATCCTCGGCCAGCGGACCCGCCGCCGCGGGCGTCAGGGTGGTAGCCGCTTCGCCCAGGTCGCGCTGGGCAACAAAGTTCACGGCCGGCTGCGCCGGATCGCCCGAAACGAAGTTGATGTCGGCGTTCTTCAAGATTAGTCCAACGGCCGCAACCGTGAGCAGGCCCCCGACCGCGGCGACCAGGGCCGCACGCCGGCTGGGCCTGACGCTGGTGCTGAAACCGGGCGTCTCGGGCCGGCTCTTTGCCGCCGGCGTCTGCGCTTGTTCGGACATTGCCCCTGCCTTCGCGTTGGCAGCCCCACTCCTCACGGGATAGCTTACCCAAGCGGCCATGGGGCGGAAAGTTATTCAACGGGGTCAAACCTATCAAAAGCCGACCGCCGCACTGTGACGCCGCGCACATTAGGCGCAGCTCCTGCCAACCGTCGCCACGATCCGACCGGCGCGCTTCGATCGCGGCGCGGGCCGGGCCGTGCCGCACATCGTGACCGCCCGCGTTTCGGGTAAGGAATTCATGCAGGAAGGCGGTTTGCGAAGCCTTCCTCTGCAGTCGCTTCAACTGTGAGCCCGGTCGTCTGTCGGGCGCTCGGGAGCGTTCGTGAGACGTTCGTTGGCCGTTTTGGGACGTGGCGGCGGTTCCTCGGGTGGCGCGCGCGCAACAAGCGAGGCCGGTTATCGGATTTCTCGGCCGCAATTCACCCGAAACGTAGCGACATCGCCTGACCGCGCTGCCGTTCGGCCTTGAGTAGACAAGCTGCGTCGAAGGTTAGAATGTGGCGAGCGAACAGGGTCGGGCAGGGGAGCAGCTTGCGGCGCCTGTCCTCGATATGCGCTGCCCGCGAGCGCATCCTCAAATGGCGAAAAGTCATCGACGAAAGTAGAACTGATCGTCATTCTCAGCACCGCCAATGCTCGACTTGACCGTGCCGCCGGCGTGATCGAACAGCAAGAAGCCACGCGGCGTCGGCTTCCCGCCCTTGTTTGTCAGCAGTCGCACAAAGCCGCTGCCGACGAGGTCGCGAAAATGAACCTGCCAGGCGTCTGCATGAGGGCCTGGGAAGTCGCCGCTGCGGCTGAAAATGGCTTCATTCAGCAATTGCGCGGATGAACTAGTTCCAATGCCGCGTCACTGCGCCGCGCCGATGCCGGATTTGTGAAGCGGTATGCCGCGGTATTGGCGCGCTCGATCCCCAAACTCGCCCATTCGGGTGCCGGACGAGGCGATTCATTAACAAAGGTTTAACAGTCGCTCGCCCAGCGCCACAGGTGCCAGGGAATGTTGCGGGATAGCTACATCCCACACAAAACATATGATTTTTTCGCGATCGCGGAAATCTAGCACAACTATTGCATTGCCTCATGAAGTCGGTCGCGTGTCCAATGGAGCTATGTGCAGATGCTGATTCGCGGGCCGGGTACAGGCAACGCTTCGACGACGTGGAAGTAATGACGCGCGTTACAGCGATGCAGCAGACCTTATGAGGAGAGGGATCATGTACAACGATTCTTTGTTCAACGCTTTCGCGCGATCGTTCGAGGCGCGAAGCGAAACGGACATGTCGATGGCGGAATATCTGGAATCGTGTCGAGGCGATCCGATGCGATACGCAAATTCGGCCGAACGACTACTAGCAGCGATCGGTGAGCCTCAGATGATCGACACGGCCAAGGACCCCCGCCTTGG